>Ga0208828_1000704_pt1 | contig 14341 bp, 8 predicted proteins | sample Kivu_160m_FD_185487 | JGI IMG/M metagenome (GOLD analysis project Ga0208828, IMG submission 185487) | Freshwater microbial communities from Lake Kivu, Western Province, Rwanda to study Microbial Dark Matter (Phase II) - Kivu_160m (SPAdes)... | ecosystem: Environmental > Aquatic > Freshwater >... | reverse complement strand
TTCTTTACCTGAGAAACGGGCTGGCAAAAGTTCATATCACGGGACCCTGCTATGAGCAAATTGTGCGCATAGTAAAAGCTCCGTGTTTTCTTGGTTTGCCGACGACCATCGGAGAAAAAATTAACCAGTATTCGGTAACTGCCATATCCGAAGCGGAAGTATGCTTCATTAATATAGAAACATTTCATACACTGCTTAAGGAAAATTTCGATTTTGCCAATGAGATTATAATTGATCTTTGCCGTAATGAGATAGAAATATTTTATCGGTGCGCTAACAGGACACAGAAACAAATGCGTGGCAGGATAGCCGACGTGCTGTTGGAACTGTCTGACAGAATCTATTCCTCCGATACTTTTGTCATTCCCCTTACGCAGTCCGATTTTGGCAATCTTGTTGATTCAAGCAGAGAAAGCATAAGCCTTGTACTTGGCGAATTTGAAAAGGATAAAATAATCCGTTATTCTAAGAAGCAAATTCAGATACTTAATAAAAATACACTGAAACTAATCAGTGCGAATGGGTAATCGTTTTTAGACAGGAAATTGCTATAATGATGAAAACAAACCTATTCCAATATGTATTAAAGAGCATTCAAGTCAAGATGTTTAGTGCGATGGGAAATTGCAGCTCTTTTGCAAACCTTTGGTTTGAGTGTTGGCTTGTGTGGGTTTGCAAATGTGCTGCAATGCGGGATAGCCAAAACGCCTACGGCGAAAAAGTGCGGAGGGGTAAAAATTTAAACACTCGGGTTGGCTTGAGTGGCGGGTTATTTGTCCATCTGTTTCTTTTTTTATACCAAGTTTAATATTCATTTTTATTGTCAATTTGCTGTGTCGTTGTCTTTTCTCCGCTTGTGCATAACGGTTTGCGTGTAGCTTTCAGTTGCCGATTTCAAGGCACTTTCCTGTCAAGTTACACAAATGTTTATTAAATGCAGAAACGCTGAAACTCGCACTGTCTCGGCAATTGAAGCTACACGCTGTTATGCACTGGCGGTTCTTGTCATTCATGTCACAAAGATACTGATTGGACTTGCTACCCAAAACCGGAGTCTGAGTTAAGCTAGTTGATCCTTAACAATTATTAACACGTTGATTGTTAATAAATTATATCGATAATAATGATTGAAAAATGCAGGGAAATGAGTAAATTTCATATAAAACCTGCAAATCATGTTAAAGAAAATTCCCCGCCAGCGACAACTTGAGATGTACAAAACAGTGCTGATTAGCTTTATCAATCCGGAGCATGAACTCTGCCAGTTGGCCAAGAAAATAAACTGGGATCAGCTGGAGAAGGACCTGGAACCGATGTACTCCAAAGTGGGAAGGCCCTCGGTACCGATACGAACGATGGTAGGCCTGCTGTTGCTGAAGCAGATCTATAACCTGGGTGACGAAACCGTTGTGGCACGTTGGCTGGAGAATCCCTACTGGCAACACTTCACCGGCGAAGTCTATTTTCAATACCGATATCCTTTTGATCCGAGTGATTTTGTTCATTTCCGTAAACGGGTGGGTGAAGAAGGCATGCAGCGGATCTTCCGGGAAAGCGTCCACTTGTTTTCCGGAGACGAGCTGAAGCAAGCGGTTAAAGAAGTACGCATTGACACCACAGTTCAAGAGAAGAACATTCAGTTTCCCACGGATAGAAGGCTGTACGAACGAACCCTGGACTATTGCAAACGCATAGCCCGGAAAGAGGGCATCCAGTTAAAGCGGACCTATTCCCGGGAAATCCGGAAACTGAAATACGAGCTTCGCTTTGCCAGGCACCCGAAGAACCTGAAGAAGTACCCCAAACTGGAAGGGAAACTGTACCGGATCACTGTCAAGATTTACAATGATTTACTCGCACAGTTGGAACCCCAGACAGAAGCCTATGACGACACGATGCAGATTTTATACCGGGTCTTGACCCAGCAACGGGACGATACCGAAAAGGTTTACAGTATTCACGAACCGCAGGTTCATTGCATTGCCAAAGGGAAAGAACACAAGAAGTATGAATTTGGTAATAAAAGCTCAGTGGTCTACACCCGCCACGGCGGGATCATTGTAGGGGCGATGGCTTTTGAAAAGAATCCGTTTGACGGGCACACATTACAATCCCAACTGGAACAAGTACAGGAACTGACGAGCTTTGTCCCGAGGTATGCAATCGTTGACCGGGGATACCGGGGTCAGAAACAACTGGGTATAACAACCGTTGTTATGCCCAAGAATCTGAAGAGAGAGAGCCGGTATCTGAAGAAAAAACGAGAGGAACGCTGTCGTTCCCGAGCGGGAGTCGAAGGACTGATCTCACACTTGAAACTGGACCACCGGATGCTCCGTAATTACCTGAAAGGCACTGAGGGTGATAAAATCAACACGTTATTAGCTGCTGCAGCCTATAACATGAAGAAATGGATGGTTCGGCAACGGGCATTCTTTTTTATCTTCATCAGAAATTTCTTTTTCGGGGTACCGGATTTGCTTCCGATTTATATAAAAACCTCCGGAATCAGAAAAATGAGATATTATTAAGGATCAACTAACTTAGGATAATAACAATACTCCGGTAACTTTTAGTTGAACGAAATAAACATGGTTCTGTTGACAAAGCCCATTGAGGGAGAGCGAAAGCAAAAGAAAAAGCATCTGGTTTGTTGTCGCGAAACAGAAGCAAACACAGATGCCATTTAATAAGATAAATGACCTTATCGGTGGAACAATAAGCACGATCAGCGTAATTACCAAACCAAGAAGAAAATTTCTGAAACACCTGTTAATGCTTTACATGGGGCTTCGCGGACGATATACCTTTACAAACCTTGCCAGGTATGGAAAACTCAACGAGAAAACCTACCGGAATCGGACAGCCTTGTCTTTGGACGCCAGGCATACTCCCGTAGCGAAGAAGGGAGAGCATCGTGAAGACACGCTGATCGATCATTACCTCGGATTTGTGTTGGAGCATAGCCAGTCGATGAAGGAGCTTGGGATTCGGTATCACGTGGCTGATGGGTATTTTGCTAAAGAGAAATACGTCAGGGGTATCACTTCATCCGGATTGGAGATGATTGGCAAACTCAGGCAGGATGCCAATCTCCGGTATCCCTTTAAAGGTAAACAGAAGCCTGGCCGTGGACGCAAACGTATATATGGAGCCAAGGTAGACTTATCGTACATTGACCGGCGTCGAATCAAGCCCTGCCTGCAGGGCGAGGACTTCTGCCTTTTCTCCGATATCGTATACAGTATCGGCCTCAAGCGGCTCATTCAAATTGTTTATATTGAGAACTTTGATAATCAAGGCTATGATTCAGGCTATTCGGTGCTGTTTTCCACCGACCTAAAGCAGGACTCGCTGAAGATTTACCAGTATTATTCATGCCGGTATCAAATTGAATTTCTGTTCCGCGATGCAAAACAGTATATCGGAATGGAAGAGTGCCAGGCGAGAAGCGAAAACAAGTTCAACTTCCAAGTCAATGCTTCATTGACAACGGTGTCACTGGCCAAGGCCGGTACGGTGCTGTGCACCGAAAAACCTGCAAAGGAAATATTCTCCATGTGCAATATCAAAGTATTGTTCTTCAACAAAATGCTGACTGAATTTATTTTTTCAAAGTTAGCTTTAGACCTAAGTTGTAAAAAAAACAGGAGCCTGTTCATGGAGTGCCTGGATATAGGGAGATTAGCTGCTTAAATATTTACCGGAGTATTGTTTAGAATACAATGAATTTTACGAACGCAAATGAAAGAATGCGGTTATAGAGTGAGATACAGCACAGGTAACAGTGATACACTCTATAATAGCTAAACAAATGCAAGGGTTACAACATAAGATGGGGAATGATACGATTTAGCATGATAAGTGTTAGAAGAGCTAATGCAGAAATGGTCAATTTGAAGATCCGGGAGATTAAACGTACCGCTAAAGGGTACCGGAATCTAAAAATTATATCGCCATGATTTACTTTCAAAGTGGCGGTCTTAACCTACCTACCCACAATTAATGGTGAAGAACCCTTTAAAATAATGGACGAATGAACACTAATATTTTTTCTTTGATTTCGAATAATAGCAAAAACCATGGTCGAATCGTTCTTTTTCTAGGACAAGTATTCTTTGTTATGTCCTTAGTGATTATCGGATGTACTAGAAATGATACCAATCAAATAGATTTAGCAAAATTACATTCCGTTTCAGTCAATCCATTTAATATTTCACAACTAAGAATCTCGGACCTTATAAAGGACAAGCACTTTGTTTTTTTCGAAACCAGAGATTCTTCATTGGTTTCTTATGTTACTAAGATAGTCAATTACAATGAGAAATATTTTTTAATGTCATCTGCTAACCGTGGGCAGATTTTTGTTTTTACTAGGGAAGGGAAATTTCTTAAAAGATTCGGGAGAATTGGTAAAGGCCCCGGAGAATTTGTTTCATTAAGGGATTTTTCAATCAATAAAGAAACTGGTGATATCTACATGTTGGCGAGCACCGGTAAAATTATTCATACTAACAGTGATTTAGAGTGGATCGAAGATTTAGAAGTTTCAGGTGCTCCTTGCATGATCGATCCATACAGAATCGAAATCTTCCAAAATAAAATCTATTTAAGGGTTTTTAGTATGTATCACTTCTCATTGCTTATTTCTGATATTCACGCTAATTTTTTAAATTTCTACTTCTATGTTAATCCTTCATCAACAGCTGCATTCCGAAATTTCTTCTCTACTAAAGATACTTTGTGGTTTTTCAGAGAATTGTGCGATACCATTTATTATTTCAGTAAATCTAATATAGAGCCAAAACCTTATTTTACTGTTGATTTTGGAAAATATAGTTATGTAACTCCAACTACATGCAGATACGAAGACTATATAAAAGGCCAATCGGAATCTATGCCTGATGAATCTATGGACGCTGCTGAGATTGTTGATTTCGCACTAACAAATAATATTTGTTTTTGCAATTACTTATTAAGGAAAGGCGGACACTCGCTATCAGATAACTATTCGTTTATAAAATATAGAGAACAAACTGCTCAAAACGTGACTTCAGATTATTTCAATGATTATTTTGATTCTCCATGTGTTTTTCCCTTGTATGTCAGCAGCGACCAGAAGCATTTTATATCCGTTGTCTATCCAATGGATTTGATTGAAACTACGCAAAAATTGATTGATAGCCTAGGATATGAGGGATATAAATCACAATTTAAAATCCTTGATTCCCTTAGCCAATTTTTTAATGAAAACAGCAATCCCTTCATTATGCTTTTTAGTATTAATTAAAAAACAAAGTTTATGAAATCAACAATAATTGTTGTCCCCATTTTTTGGGGATTAGTAGGAATGCTCATTTCGCTTCCTACTAAGAATGTTTATTCTGAGGAACCTGGTGCTAAATGGAAAACTCAGGATGTCGCTTGTGTTTGTAATTATGGACCTCATAAGAATCAAGCTGGAAAGAAAAAAGAATGCTCTGCCACTGCGACAGGTAGCGAATGCACTCTTACCTTTCACGGCACATGGGATCCCCAATGTGTATGTTATACTGATGTGTATTATACGTGGGAAACTTATGCCTGTCGCTATTGCACTTACCCTGATTGCGACGGAGAATTATGTTGGCTTGGGCAAGAGCCCGATTAAGAAAGAAAAGTAATAGAAGGGATTGCTTATTTTTTTAGAAATGAAAAATAAAAACGTATCACTAATTGTTCTATCTATCTTGGTCATTGCATTATCCACAAGAATTATTTCTTATAAAGCTGCGTCTGATAAAACTGCGTATTCAGATGAAGCTGGGATAGTACTGAAAGTAGAATCATTGGAAAATAGACTTTTTGAAACTTCAAAAAACTTGCAACTTAAAATCAATGATTCAGTTGCTTTCTATACAGAGGACGAAAAAAGTATAAGCTTAAGTGAAATATTGAATGGCAGGCCGAAATTATTCCTTTTTATTAAGCCTGATTTTTGCAATACATGCATTGTTGATGCGATAGACAAAATTAATATGTGGACTCCGAAATTTGGACCTCAAAATGTAGTTGTTCTGATTGAAACTAAGTACTATAATCAGTTTATACGTACAAGATCTGATTTCGGAATTTCTAATCCAACATATGGACTCCGAACAGGTGAATTATTCATAAATTTTCGTTACTTGAATGCTCCCACATATTTTATTGTTAGGGATAACTATTATATGTCAGATTTTTTTATCCCATTACCCAACTTTCCAGAGATTACAGATAATTATTTTAATCAAATTATTTTTTAATTGACTTAGTTCCAATTATATAGATTAGATGAATAATTATATTAATGAGCGAATTATAACCTGTTGTCGTCGAAGATGACGATTAAATATCTATCTTAGTTGTTAAAAAATGTAATTGACAATTACGAGTTTATTCTAGGTTTAATGTGTAATCTAAAGTTTCTTGCCTAACGTAAATGAATTACGTAAATTTATCAACAAATAGGCAAGATGAAACCAGAAAACAAAATCATCCAACACAAATTATCGGTTCTGCAGTTGGCCGAAGCTCTTGGGAATATTGTAAGCTTCCCTAAAAGTAGAAACGATTATGAATAGAGTTTTAACTTTGAGGAAGCATGAAAAAGACGAATCACACCGAGCCGCGAATCCTGGCCATCTTGAGGTAGTTGGAACTATTGCGCAAAGGGGAAGATGAAACGATTCGTCACCTGCTTCGTACACTGGCGGATCTCCATTCGGCCTGAGATTTCCGGATGATGTTTAAAATGGACAGGTGCTTAGATTCTTTTACCCTTTTTAGGCATTCTTGATTATATAGCCTAAATTTAGTGAACTTTTGTCTCCCAGGATAAAAACTTTACAAACCGGCATTCCCGTATGTCACAACCTGCAAGGACTTCAGCATTCTCGATCCTGGTCATTACCCTGATCCTTATGATCATCGGTGCTGCGCTCCTTCCGAAACTGCCGGTGCACCTGGTCTCTACGCGGACCCTGGCCACCCTGAGCGTCTCCTGGTCGTGGCCGAATGCGTCTCCCCGGTTGATCGAACAGGAGGTGACGGCCCCCCTGGAAGGATTGCTGAATACGATCCCCGGAGTAAGCGAGATCCGGTCAACTTCGTCCATCGGAACGGGCCGGATCAACCTTTCATTCGATAAGAAAACCGACATGGACGCCATGCGTTTTGAGGTGGCCTCCAGGATCCGTGAAATATTTCCCCGCCTGCCCGACCGGGTTACCTATCCCCAGATCTCCTCCTATCAATCCCCGTCGGAAGAAAAAACCCTGCTGACGTATTACCTCAACGCCCCGGCCAATCCCCGGACCATCCAGCAATATGCCGAGGAAGCCCTGATGCCTAAGCTGAATTCCATCCCCGGCTTGTATAAGATCCGCGTGTACGGATCCACACCCATGGAATGGGAACTGGAATTCAACCAGACCCGCCTTTCAGAACTCGGGATCACCCGGAATGATATCCGGGAGGCCCTGAACGGTTTCTTCCGCAAAGAGGTGATCGGGATGGGATGGGACCAGTCGGGCAACCTGACGAGCGCGGCACCCAAACCGGTGATCCTCCGTACCAACGGATCGGAACAGACCGACTGGCAGGATATCCCCGTGGTCCAGGTAAACGGCCGGATCTTCAGGATCCGCGATCTGTGCGCCATCCGGTACAAGGAACAGGAACCCACCGGTTACTACCGGATCAACGGCAACAATACCATTAACCTCGTCTTTACGGCCGAAAAAGACGCCAACAGCCTCGAGGTGGCCGGCAAGATCAAAAACCAGCTCGCCGTTCTCGAAAAGGACTTCCCCAAAGGCTTTTTCATCATCCTGGCCGATGATTCAACGGAGTATATCCGGGACGAGATCGTGAAAATCGTCCGGCGCACCATTCTCTCCTTTATTATCCTGATGCTGTTCGTCCTGCTGGTGAGCAGGAACCTTAAATACCTCCTGGTCATATTCATCAGCCTGATTGCCAACCTGCTGATCGCGATCATCTTTTACTACCTGTTCAGGCTGGAGGTGAACCTCTATTCCATGGCGGGAATAACCGTCTCGCTGGGGATCATTATCGATAACACCATCGTGATGGTGGATCATCTCCGGACCAAAGGCAACCGGAAGGTCTTCCTGGCCGTGCTGGCGGCAACCCTCACCACGGTCGGGGCCCTTTCCGTGATCCGCTTTCTGGGTGAATCTTCGAGACTGCAGTTGAAGGATTTTTCGTATGTGCTGATAACCAGCCTTTTTGTCTCTCTTGCCATTGCCCTGTTCCTGGTTCCCTCCCTGATGGAGCTGGTCGGGCTGGGAGAGAAACAAAAACGAAAAAGAACCCGCGGTCTTCGCCGCGCAGCATGGTTCGGGATGATTTACAGTTATGTGATCCGCTTTTCCCAGCGCTTCCGGTGGGCCTTTATCGTTGCGGCAATTCTTCTGTTTGGCCTTCCGGTCAATCAACTACCCACCCGGATGGAAGGGGAGGAGTGGTATCATAACCTCTACCGGGCAACCCTGGCCAGTGAAACCTATGTCCAGAAAATCAAACCCGTGGTGGATAAAGTATTGGGGGGAACCCTCCGGATCTTTACCACCAAGGTTTCGGAACGCTACAGGTACCGGGAGCCCGAAAGAACCGCCATCAATGTGACCATTTCCCTACCCGAAGGCGCCACTCTGCAGCAGATGAACGACCTGGCCGTGGAGACAGAACGCTACCTGAAACAATATGAGCAGATCGATCAATTTCGCACTACCATAACCGGAGCCAGGAGGGGATACATAATCATCAATTTCAAACCCGAGTTTGACAGGGGTGCGTTCCCCTATATTCTTTACAGCCAGATGCTTTCACTGGCCAACCAGTCAACCGGAGCCGACTGGTACGTGACCGGAGTGGGACAGTATTTCAACAATTCGGTAAGCGAAACCGTGGGTGATCAGCAGATCACCCTGTACGGGTATAATTTCGAGGAGTTGATGGGTTACGCGGAGACCCTCATGAATAAGGTTACCGAACATCCCCGGGCACAGGAGGCCTACCTGATCGGGGAGACCGAACGATGGGGCATCCGCAGTGTCATCTTCGAATACCGGGTATCCATGGACCCCCGCAAATTGCACTCGGTGGGGATTACTCCATCCGAAGTCTACTCTTATCTGGAAGGCTATTCCATTCACCAATACGCCGATGCCTCGGTCTTCATCAATGACCAGTATGAAGACATCCGGCTGAAATCAACCGAATCGGATCAGTTCGATATCTGGATGATGGGAAACACACCCATTCAGCACGATGAATCGATGATCCGGCTCAGCGAGCTTGGGAGTTTGCGAAAAGAGCTGATCAATAAAACAATAACAAAAGAGAACCAGCAATATGTCCTCACGGTCGCTTACAAATTCCTGGGAGCCTACAAACTGGCCGAAATGCACCGCAAACGGGTGATCGAAGAGGTCTCGGCCCGTTTGCCCGTGGGTTTCTCGATCAAGGAAGCCGAACGCAGCTACTGGCAGCGGGAAAAGAGCCAACAGTTTCTGATGATCCTCCTGGTGATCCTGATCATCTACGGAATTACCGCCGTTTTGCTCGAATCCCTCATCCAGCCACTGGCAGTCGTCCTGATGATACCCATTTCCTTTGTCGGGGTTTTCCTCACCTTTTACCTGTTTAACCTGAGCTTCGACCAGGGCGGCTTTGCTTCCTTTGTCCTGCTGAGCGGGATCGTGGTCAATGCGGCCCTTTATATACTGAATGATTTTAACATTTACATGCGAGCGGCCTCAGCAGGATTGACATCAGGCCGATTGTACCTGAAAGCCTATCAGGGTAAGATCATCCCGATAACATTAACCGTCCTGTCAACCGTCCTTGGTTTGGTTCCTTTCATCACGGAAGGACAGGATGAAGTATTCTGGTTTGCCCTGGCGGCAGGAACCATGGGCGGACTGATCTTCTCCATCCTGGCCATCCTTATTTTTATGCCGGCCTTCCTGCCGTTAAAACATCGAAAAACACAATGAAATGAATATGAAATCACAGATTATCAGCCTGTTGGTCATTTTTACCCTGATGCTTCCCGGAAGTGGATGCAAGAAGAAGGATGACAATAAATTCGGGGACAAGCTCGGTGAACTAACCGCGAAAGCCGATCCGGTCAGGGTGGAAGGAAGGCTGATCGAGTTCGGCGATTTTCCCCTGGAACTGGTCAGCAACGGGAAACTGGAAGCCTCCGTCCAGGCTTCGCTCAGTTTTCGCAGGTCGGGGAGAGTGGCGAAGATCTACTTCCAGAACGGGAACTGGGTAAACCAGGGGCAACTGATCGCGGAGCTCGAAAATGATCTGGAGAAGATCAGCCTGGAGCAGGCTAAACTCGGCCTTGAGAAAGCTTACATCGAACGGATGAACCAGATCATCGGCCATAAGGCCGGAGCCAAAAATCCGGAAGATGTTCCGGCCCAGGTCCTGGAACGTTTCAATATCTCTTCGGGCTACAAGGAGGCTGATCTCACCCTGCAGCGCTCAACCATTGAATACGAATATACCCGGCTGGTTGCGCCGGTTTCGGGCCGGGTGGCCAGTCTCGACACCAAGCCGCAGAATTTCCCGGCCACAGACAAGCCTTTCTGCCGGCTGATCAACGACAAGGAGTTTGAGGTGGTCTTCCCCGCCATGGAAGGAGAACTGGCCCGGCTGAAAGTGGGGCAGGAGATCACCGCAGAACCCTTCGCCATGGACTCATCGGTCTATGCAGGCAGGATCATCGAAATCAACCCCCTCATCGATGAACACGGGCTCGTGAAGGTCAAGGCCCGGGTGCCCAACTCCGACGGCAAGCTGGTTGAAGGCATGAACGTGAAGGTCTATATCCGGTTTAAACAACCCAATTGCCTGATCATTCCCAAGGAATCGGTGGTGCTGAGAAATAACCGGCAGGTGGTGTTCTCCCTGAAAAACGGGCGGCCCTACTGGAACTATGTGCAAACCGGTTTTGAAAACTCCAACAGTTACTCGATCAAGGTACTGGAGGGCGTCCTGCAGATGGGCGACACCATCATTACGCGCGGCCACCTGAACCTGGCGCATGATACGGATATAGAGTTTACTTATGTAGGAAAGTAAAGATATGCGGAACTCCCCCTCTCCCGCGATAGCGTGGAGAGGGGGCATGGGGGGTGAGGCGGGCATACGGAAATGACAAAAATGTAAAAGCTAGATGGTAAAATTCCTTATTCACCGACCGGTCGCAGTGATCACGGTTTTCCTGGCGATTATCTTCCTGGGGATCGTCACGTTGTTTGAACTCCCGGTGTCGCTGATGCCGGATATCGACATACCGGAGATCACGGTACAAGTTACCTATCCGGGGATCCCGGCCCGGGAGATGGAGAACTCGGTGATCAAGGGCCTGAGAAACCAGCTTCTCGGCGTGGCCCACCTGGAGAATATCGAAAGTGAAACGCGCGACGGCTATGGCATTATCCGGATGAAATTCACGCACGGAACGGATATTAATTATGCCTATATCGAGTGCAATGAAAAGATCGACGATGTGATGGACGAGGTGCCGCGCGGACTCGACCGGCCGCGGGTGGTGAAAGCATCCGCCACCGATATTCCCGTTTTCAATGTGATGGTCACGCATAAAACCGAATGGGCCAATCCGCAGAAACTGGTCGAGCTGAGCGAATTCACCAAAGCTGTCATCCTGAAACGGATCGAGCAGCTGCCCGAGGTGGCCATGGTTGACATGACCGGTTCGCTCGAACCGGAACTCGTGATCAAACCCGATAATGATAAGATGCAAAGCCTGGGAATCACCGATAATGACATCCTGAAAACGCTTGAGAGCAACAGCGCCTCGATCGGCAACCTGATGGTGAGGGAGGGCTACTACCAGTACCATATCCAGTTCACCAACTACCTGAAGAATATCGAAGATGTCGCCAATCTCTATATCGGGTCGGGCGACAGGATGCTGCAACTCAGGGAGATTGCCGAACTTGAGATCAGGCCTCAGGAGCGGCGCGGGATATTCCTGAACCGTGACAAGACCGGGTTGTGCCTCTCCATCATCAAGCAGTCGGATGCCCGCATGGCTGACCTGAAAACCGAACTCGACAAACTGCTCACTACCTACCGGACCGATTATCCCGATCTGAACTTTGAGATCGAGAAGGACCAGACCAAAATCCTGACCTATTCTATTGGAAACCTCAAGCAGAGCCTGTGGTCTGGCGCATTCCTTGCCATCCTGGTCATGTTCCTGTTTTTGAAGGATTTCCGTTCTCCTGTACTGATCGCTTTCAGCATTCCCGTTTCCCTGGTCGTATGCTTTCTGCTCTTTTATCTGTTCGGCATCTCGATGAACATCATTTCCCTCTCCGGGCTGGTGCTGGCCGTGGGAATGATGATCGACAACTCCATCATTGTCATTGACAACATCAATCAATACCTGGCCCGGGGTGAACCAATAGACGAAGCCTGCATCCACGGCACCAATGAGGTGATCCGGCCGCTGATCTCCTCAGGGCTCACCACCTGTGCCGTATTCGTGCCGCTGGTTTTCCTGAGCGGGATTTCCGGGGCTCTCTTTTATGACGAAGCCATTGCCGTGGCCATAGGTCTTGCGACTTCTTTCTTTGTTTCCATTACCCTGATACCGACCTTGTTCCGGCTGTTCTTTATCAGGAAGCCCAAGGGAGCCTCCAACCGGTTTCTGAGCAGGATCAACACGATAGACTATGAAAAAGCCTATCAGAAATCATTCGATCATGTATTCAGATACCGCGCCGTTTACCTGGTCGTGTTTATTCTGATGCTGGCCGCCACGTACCCGCTGTACCGTGCCATCGGTGTCACCCAGTTCCCCGAACTGGAACAGACGGAAGTGGTTACGGTCCTCGACTGGAACGAGCCGATCCATGTGGAGGAAAATGCCCGGCGGATTGAGGCACTGGTTCAATCGATACCCGACAGTCTGTTGCAGTTTTCCAGCCTGGTGGGGGAACAGCAGTTTATCCTGAACCGGGAGGCCGAAAAAACGGCATCGGAAGCGGAGATTTACCTGATGATAAATAGCTCGGATTCGGTGAACCGGGTGGTTGAGCATGTAAAGAATTACCTGACAGCACATTATCCGTTGGCAAAAGTGACTTTTCACCCTCCGGAGAATATTTTCGAAGCCATCTTCGCTTCGGATATGCCGGAGTTACTAACCCAGTTGACCAGCATGAGGGGCCAGGAACAGCCCCGCCTTGAGGAGGTATGGCAATTCACCGATTCGCTTGCGCGTGCTGAAAACATACAGTTTGTGCCGGTTCCGGTTCATGATCAGATTGTGGTTGAGGTGGATCCCGAAAGGCTGCTGCTCTACAAGGTGACTTTCGGCGAAGTGGCGGACAAGCTTCAGAAAGCCTTTAATCAGAAGCAGATCGGGATATTGAAAACCTATCAGAAGTTTATCCCGATATTACTCTCAGACGATCCGAAATCCGCCATTGATATCATTAACCGGACTTTTGTCCGGAACACCGACGGGAAAGAGTATCCCCTCGCGGCCATGATTACCCTGGGGCATGAACAACAGTATAAAACCATCCGGGCTTCCCGGATCGGGGAATATGTGCCGCTGGAAGTCAGGTCGGCAGATATGGGAACACCGGACATCATCGATAAAATCAAGGACGGCCTCAGGAATTCCACCACACTCCAGGCGGATTTCGCGGGCACCTGGTTTACCGGGAAGGCTCTCATGAAAGAACTGGCAGTAGTACTGCTGATATCCGTTTTGTTGCTCTTTTTCATTCTTGCAGCCCAGTTTGAATCCTTCCTGCAGCCGCTGATCGTGCTGATTGAATTACCGATCGACATAGCCGGGGCTTTGTTTATGCTCTGGATCTTTGGTGAAACAATGAACCTGATGTCGGCCATCGGGATCATCGTGATGTCGGGGATCATTATCAACGACTCCATCCTTAAGATCGACACCATCAACCGCACCCGCGCCGAAGGATACAGCGTACTCGAGGCGGTCCATATAGCGGGACAGAGGCGCCTCAAGCCGATCATCATGACGAGCCTCACGACGGTACTGGGACTGGCCCCGTTCCTGTTTTTCAAAGGTCTTGGAACGGATCTCCAGAAACCCATGGCGCTGACCATCATGGGCGGCATGACCATCGGGACGCTCGTCAGTATTTATATTGTTCCGATTATCTACTGGGCGGCGTACAGGAGGAAAGACGGTAGACAGAAGACGGAAGACTAGAGAATAAAGAGGGTGGGATCAAGGCTGCATGCGTTACAAAAATGCATCTGC
>Ga0208828_1000703_pt1 | contig 14381 bp, 8 predicted proteins | sample Kivu_160m_FD_185487 | JGI IMG/M metagenome (GOLD analysis project Ga0208828, IMG submission 185487) | Freshwater microbial communities from Lake Kivu, Western Province, Rwanda to study Microbial Dark Matter (Phase II) - Kivu_160m (SPAdes)... | ecosystem: Environmental > Aquatic > Freshwater >... | reverse complement strand
CGTTTCATCTTTTGGAGAGGGCTCAATTATTTCGGAAGAGCGATAAAAATTATGTGGGTTATGTTACCGAGCCGGAGATTGTCAGTAAGATGTTGGATAAATGGGAAAAGAGTGCGAAGGTTCGTAGCGAAAAATTAGAACCGATCATGTACAAGGCAATTAGTCGGCAGGTAATCACTGGGTATCAGCTCAAGAATTTATGTGACTTAGCGCGATTCGATACCGAACTGTCAATTGCTTACAGCCATAGCAATTTCAAACACATCAAACAATTGATTGGTCTCTTAGCAAGCGAAAATCTTCAGGCAAAACTGCAGCTTGAGCCGAAACGGTCCTGTTTCTATTACCGCGATGAGTGGGAAAGAACCGCGGATTTGCAGCTTGAGCAATTAGGCGAAGGGGTATGGGTAAATCATGCGGACGAGTTCGATTTAGTGATGGAGTTCACTGACCATGAGCCCCGGGATCGCTTTCGGGAAGTTATCGAAAATTATGCTAAACGTGAATTTAGGATTGAGAAAAAAGTCCTATTTGGAGCCTGGTATGAACCCCTGTATCGCTCGGACATACCGCTGGAAGGGTACATTCGGATTACAGATATTACTATCAGGGATGAAACCCATATTGTGCATTCGCATGTCAAGGAAGAGGAAGCCCCGGGAAAAGTTGAGTGGTTTAAAAAGGAGTTGCCAGATGCGATGATTTCCACCACTGCTGTCTGGGTTAACGAGGCTTTCTTTCGATGTCTTAATGGTGCCAGTGATTGATTGGGCATCATTGCATGAATTAATCCCATAATTGAAAGGATTGTATGATTAAGGAAATTACGGTACAAGAGCTCGATCCGGAGCGTTTTATCAGTGAGAAGATTGCGGAAATTAGACGCAGCGTGGGAGATGGGTGGGCGATCAATGCCCTGTCCGGTGGAGTAGATTCTTCCACTGTTACCTTATTAGGGCATCGTGCTTTGGGTAAACATTTGAAGACGGTTTTTATTGAGAATGGCTTGATGCGCGCCGGGGAAGCCGAGCAGGTGGTCAATTTGTTTCGAAATCTCGGCGTCGCAGTTGAAGTTGTCGAGGCGCGGGCTAAGTTTTTTGCAGCCCTTAAGGGCATTACCGATCCCGAAGCGAAGCGGGAGGCAATTACCCAAACCTTCTACCGGGATGTCTTCGGGCGGCTGGTCAGGGAGAGTGGGGCGCAGTATTTGCTCCAGGGAACGATCCTGACCGATGTTGATGAGACCGTGGCGGGGATTAAACGGCAGCATAATGTATTTGAGCAGCTGGGAATTGACCCGCAGAAGACATTCGGCTACCACATCCTGGAACCGCTGATTCAATTGCGTAAGGACGGGGTGCGAAAGGTGGGGCAGGCACTGGGCCTACCTGATTCCGTATTTCGGCGCATTCCCTTTCCTGGACCGGCACTCTCCGCCCGGGTGGTTGGTGAAGCTACCCCGGAGCGAATTGAAACAGTTCGCCAAGCAACCTGGATTGTGGAGCAAGTCCTTGCGGGCAGCGGCGCCTTTCAATACTTAGCCATCTTACACGCAGATTGGGTGACTGGAATGCGCGAGGGACGCCGCGATTTCGGTCAGCAGATTGAAGTCCGCTGCTGGGACAGTGTTGATGCGCGCATTGCCACACCGACCCGGCTGCCGTTTGAAATTCTGGAACAATTAGCGCAGGAAATTGTCAGCAAGGTTCCCGGGGTTGTTAGTGTTACCTATAATATTGCACCTAAGCCGCCGTGCACGATTGAAGCCGTATAACTTCTCAATCGGCAGAATATCATCGTTGGGATACGGTATGATTGGGAAGTAGAGGTTAATATTTAGCCAGTATAACCCAATTTTTCTTAATAAAGCCTGGAATTCCGGGCTTTTCTGTTTTTTAGTGATGGTTATTTGATTTTAAACATGAAAAATTATGCTTGACAAGTTTTAAAGTGAGTACTATATTAAACCACAAGCACAAGGTCAGTGTTTAAAAATCGGACAAAGTTGCGTTCAAAAGGAACGCTTTTTTTATAAGGTAAGGGAAGGTTAACTTATGTCTGAATACCGACTGAGTAGGGATTTTTATGGATAGGATAAGGGAAGATATGCTATGCAGAACATGCCTTTCGAAGAGCAGTTGAAAGCCTTGACCAAAATCAGTAAAGCCATCGTTTCAGATATTTATTTGGAAGATATTCTGCGGCTAATAGTAGCCGTGACTGCGGAAATCATGAGTTCCAATATTTGTTCATTGATGTTAATTGATGAACGCAAAAATGAACTAGTGATTAAGGCAACCCAAAGCATCAGTGAGGATTATAATCAGAAACCGGCTTTGAAACTCGGCGAGGGTATCGCCGGAAAAGTTGCCAAAGAAAATAAACCAAAAGTAGTCAAGGATGTTTCTAAGGAAGACGAGTATAAATATAAGAACATTGCCCAAAAAGAGGGGCTCTGTTCGCTTTTGTGTGTTCCTTTAGCCGTGAAAAGTAAGGTTATTGGGGTGATTAATTGTTATACCTCTACTCCCCATGATTTTACCGAAACCGAAATCGAGGTTTTGACTTCGATTGCCAACCAGGCTGCGGTAGCAATTGAAAATGCGGAATTGATGGTCAAAAGCAGGGTAATTCAGGAAGAACTGGAGGCGCGGAAAATAGTTGAGCGGGCTAAAGGAATTTTGATGAGAGAAGAAAAACTCACCGAAGAAGAGGCTTATTTGCGAATTCGTAAATGTAGCATGGATCATCGTAAGACCATGCGGGAAGTCGCCGAAGCCATCATTTTATCAACGGAGATAAAGACAAAACAAGGTAAAGCTCGATAAATTTCATTAATTGAATTTTTAGAGCTTGAAGTTAGGCACACAGAGCAGTGTGAGGTGTGGATTATTGTGTTTTGGGAATAGCCAAAGAATAATTAAAAAAGGAGGAGAAAGATGTCTTTTAGTAAGCCGAATGCGAGTCCTGCCACGAATACGAAGAACAGGACCAATCCATCTCCCTGCTCTGGATTATGCGTGGTCTGTTGGGACGGTTGCACGGGATTTTGTGAAGTGGGCAAATCAGCCATCAGAGGGAGAGAGCTGATTTATCCGCAGCCTTATGGTCAGGTAGTTGCCGGTTCGGAGAAAAATTACCCCCTGGATTTTTCACATTTCAATATTCAGGGAACGTGTGTCGGAGCAGTTGGAGTCGAAGCCGACTCGGATGCGGCTCTCTTTCCGGCAGTGGATGTAGCTACTGAAATTGGTGGTAGACATAAGGTTATACTCGATGTGCCATTCTTTACCGGAGCCCTGGGGTCAACCGATGTAGCCAGAGTCAACTGGGCTGAGAACGCCGTGGGTGCGGCGCTCTGCGGGACAGTGGTTGTCGTCGGCGAGAATGTTTGTGGAATGGACCATGAAGCGGAAATAAAAAATGGCAGAGTAGTCAGGTCTCCTGAATTTGAGCGGCGGATCAATAGTTACAAAAGGTGGCACAATGGTCATGGGACAATTGTGGTGCAGTACAATGTCGAAGATGGACGGCTGGGAGTCCCGGAATATGCCATCGAATTAGGTGTCGAGGCAATCGAGCCCAAGTGGGGGCAAGGAGCCAAAGACATTGGCGGTGAAGTGAAATTACCCTCGATTGAGCGGGCTTTGGAGTTGAAAAGAAGGGGCTATTTAGTCTATCCTGATCCTGAAAATCCGGTGGTCCAAAAAGCCTACGAGGAGGGAGCAATCAGGGAATTTGAAAGACACTCACGGCTGGGAATGGTTGAAGAAGAAGCATTTTTTAAGGAGGTAGCCCGGTTGAGACGCTTAGGCTATCAATATGTTACCTTAAAAACCGGAGCTTACCGTCCAGCCGATTTAGCCCGCGCGGTAAAATGTGCCTCGCAGGCTGAAATTGATTTGCTGACCGTAGATGGTGCCGGTGGAGGAACGGGCATGTCACCCTGGCGCATGATGAATGAATGGGGCATCCCGACCCTGGAGTTGGAGTGTTTATTGTATCAGATGTTGAGCAAAATTAAAGCTCAGGGACGATATATCCCGCCGGTAGCAATCGCTGGTGGTTTCAGTCTCGAGGACCATATTTTTAAGGCCATCGCCTTAGCAGCACCTTATGTTAAGGCAATCTGCATGGGCAGAGCGACGTTTGCCGCAGCAATGGCAGCCAAGACGGTTGGTAAATTAGTAAAAGAGGGCAAGGTTCCTCAGGATTACAAGAAATTCGGTGATACCATCGAGCAGGTTTTCGTTGCCGCTGAAAGCCTGAAAGCAAAATACGGGAAGGATTACCAGGATATTCCGGTAGGTGCAATTGGAATGTACACTTATTACGATCGCCTGGCGACTGGTCTGAAACAGCTCATGGCCGGGGCACGAAAATTTGCGTTGAAACATATTACCAGAGATGACATTTTAGCTTTAACCCGCGAAGCCGCCGATGTGTCCGGTATTCCTTACGTCATGGATTGCGATCAGGAAGAAGTAGCGCAAATTTTGGATGGTTCGCAATACATTCGATTAAACCTCCAGGCGACTGAAGTGTTAGCTATCTAATAGCTTTTTAAAGTAAGAACTAATTTGGAGGATCAAAGGATTATGCAAACAAAAGGATTATGCACCAACTGCGTTAACGATAAAACCTGTACGTTTCCACGAAGATTCCCTGTTTGGCAATGTGAAGAGTTTGAAGAATGTAGTGGATATTTTAGCGAAAGTATCGAGCAAATCAAGGTTATTAAGGCCGATTTTGCTGATTCAGTTGCCAGAGAAAGATAGATAGCTGCTTCACCTGACTAATGCAGATTTTTTATCACTGGCTTCGGTTTTTTGCCCGGGATTTAGTAACCGACGGAATTCCACGGTACTGGAAAAGTGATCTAATTTCATTGAATGCCGTGGCTATCGGCAAATCAGTAAATGTGGCAGAGCAAAAGTTCATTTTTAATGGAGAAGGGAAAATGCAATGTTAAGTAAAGAAGAACCAATCGCGCAGAGCCTATATAGTTTTCAGGCGGCACTCAAAGAAAACGGACAATCATTCGACGATTTCATTCGGCGAAATTACCTAACAAAGTGGAGCGGCGAGACTCTGTATCATGCCTCGGCGATCCGGACTACTTTCGTCAATGCCATGCACAATTTTTTAACTGACAACGGTCTTTTCAATTTGGAGAAGGTATCCCTGAGCCCGGTCACCGATCCGCTTGCCCATGATGTCGAACATGTACCCTCAATCAGCTACAAGGGACATGAATACCAGCTGACGCATTCAATGATCTACTCCAAATTTCTGGCTTGTATGAATCCAAAATTCAAAGGCATCTTTGTGGATAGTCCAAACATTCGCCTGGAAATTGAAAGCGCTACCGGACAGCAGCGGGGTAAGTATATCTGCGATTTTTCTCAAATGGATGTAGAGCTGCGCCGAAACCGGGGCATTACCCTCGATGAGTATCTTAATAATACCCGCAAGGTTCAGAAAATTCTTGGAGAGGATTTGGATAATGCCCTTAATTTCTTCGAACGGCTAATTATTTACTCAATCCAGGCGGTTGCAGAGAAAAATGAAGAGAACCTTAAGGCTCTCGATATTGCCGTTGAAGTCCCGCAATCACCATTCCCGCGATTTAAGAAGGATGAGGTTGTGGCAAGATTTGGATCAAGGGGATTCGAGTCGCAACTCGGTCAGCAAACCAATTCTCAGTTTTTCTGGATAATCGGCCTTTTGCGGGAGAACTATGACCTCATCTATCCCTATTTAAAGCCTGATGGTTCGAAGATACCGCTTGCAGATTTTACGTCGGACATGGTTTATAACTACGATATGTGTGCTCAGTCCATTCAACGTCAAACCGGCAAATACGGCGACGCTTATGAAATCTTATCGGGTGCTATCAGAGAATGGTTGTATGAGCCGATTGTTGAGCGGCTTATAGATAATGATGTTTTATCCGTCCGACCAAAGATGTGCAACGGCGAGATTGAAAATATTCATGAACTGGGAGGTTATGGTCCATTCCTGATGGCTGTTGCCCAGCAAGATGAAAATGGCAACTACCTGTTTCCCGATACCTTTGGTGGTGGGATTGGCATCGAGCGCACTCTCTTTGCATTAACCAAAGGCAAATTTGTTGAAAAGATCGAGGATGTAACCTTCTTCGGTAAAAATCCCGATTCGCATCCGATTTTTCTTTTTTGATGGGCGGTCGGGAAAACCATTATTGAATTAATTTTTTAGGTTTGAGAAAATGTCAGAATCATACCCAAATTCGGGTCTCTATGAAAAGCGTTATGAGCATGATGCCTGCGGGATTGGTGCAGTTGTAAATATTTCCGGAGAGCGCGACCATTCCATCATCGAGTACGGTAAGGAAATCCTGCTCAACCTGCAGCATCGCGGCGCTGCTTCGGCAGATCAGCTGACCGGTGATGGCGCCGGCATTCTCTTCCAGATTCCCCATGACTTTTTTGTTGAAGAGACTCGCAATCTGGGATTCTCCATACCGGAACCGGGAAGATATGCGGTTGGGGTGGTATTCGGTTCTAAAAAATCGACCGATATTCGGGATCGCTGTGAAAAAATACTGGATGAGGCAATCGAACATTATGGCATGCGGGTACTGGGTTACAGAGATGTACCGGTGTCAAATGACTGTTTAGGGGAGATTGCGCTTGCTGCCGAGCCATCTATTAGGCAGATATTTGTTGACGGAAATGGGCGTGAGGATGATGCTTTTGAGATAAGTTTATATCTGGCTAGAAAAAGAGCGGAGAAAATTGTTTGGGAAGCTTTCGGCAAACAGGCTGAGGATTTCTATATTGTGTCACTCTCATCGAGGACCATCTGCTACAAAGGGATGTTTATGGCTTGGCAACTTTTTGCTTATTATCCCGATCTTGCCGATCAGCGGGTAAGGTCGGCTTTCGCGATTTTGCATCAGCGCTACAGCACCAATACATTTCCGAACTGGCGGTTAGCCCAGCCGTTTCGTTACATAGCGCATAATGGTGAAATTAATACCCTCAGCGGGAACCGCAATCAAATGCTTGCGCGGCAACCGAAGATGGTCAGTGAATTGTTTGATTGTGATATGAAGGAGTTGTTTCCTATTTTAACTCCAACCGGGAGTGATTCCGAATGTTTCGATAATGCCCTTGAACTGCTCGTCCGCACCGGCAGAAGTATACCGCATGCGATTATGATGATGATTCCAGAGGCTTTTGGCTCTGCTTATCATATCAGTACTGCTAAGCGGGCGTTTTATGAATACCATGCCGCGATCATGGAACCCTGGGATGGTCCGGCGGCAATGGTCTTTACCGATGGTCGTCTGGTTGGTGGCACCCTCGACCGCAACGGCTTGAGACCCTGCCGTTATCTGGTTACAACCGATGGCATCGCAATTATGGCCAGTGAGACTGGTGTGGTTAATCTCCCGCCCGAGAAAATAAGCCAGAAAGGGCGTCTTCAGCCTGGTCGGATGTTCCTGGTAGATACCATCGAAGGACGAATAGTAACAGATAATGAGATTAAAAGTAAAACTGCCCGGCAGAGACCATATCGCCGCTGGCTGGAGGAGAATCGGATCGAGCTGCGGGGCATGTTTGACGCGCCCAAACTGGTTAAAAGCGACCCGGAAACTATCTTTCAAAGAATGCAGGTCTTTGGTTATACCCGCGAGGAACTGAAACTGATTTTGACCCCGATGGCACTTAACGGTCAGGAGCCTATCGGATCGATGGGGACCGATACGCCGCTTGCCGTACTATCGGATAGACCACGTTTATTATTCGATTATTTCAAACAGCTCTTTGCCCAGGTTACCAATCCTGCGATTGACCCTCTGCGCGAGGGGCTGGTTATGAGCCTGATGATTTTTACCGGTAAAAAAAGGAACTTGCTGAAGGAGACACCCGAGCACTGTCGGCAGCTGAAGCTGCCTCATCCATTGCTGACAAATGAAGACCTCCAGCAGCTGCGACTGGTTAATCGGGACGATTTTAAAGTCGCAACTATAACAGCCTTGTTTGAGGCTGATGCCGAAAATCCGGGTGATGTCCTGCAAAAAGGTCTGGAGCAATTAATTGATTCGGCAAAACGGGCAATTGAAGATGGAGCGTCGTTGATTATTATCAGCGACCGTGGAGTTTCAGCGGCAAAAGTGCCGATTCCTTCACTATTAGCCGTTTCGGCTGTCCATCATAGTCTGCTTGACTGTGGTTTACGCGGCGAAGCTGGTTTAATTATCGAAAGTGCCGAGCCTCGTGAGGTTATGCACTTTTGCCTTTTGTGTGGTTTCGGAGCCAATGCGGTGAATCCCTATCTAACTTTTGAGGCGCTTGACGAAATGCATAACAGTGGAGATTTACCATCGAAAATGGAGGCAGTTCAGATTGCTGATAATTACATCGCTGCGGTAAAAAAAGGTATCCTTAAAACCATGAGTAAGATGGGTATTTCGACACTGCGCAGCTATATCGGTGCACAGCTTTTCGAAGCAATCGGACTGAACCGTGAATTTGTTGATAAATTCTTTTCGGGTACAATATCGCGGATCGGCGGCATTGGTCTTGAAGAGGTCGCTCGGGAGGTAATTGCCCGACATCGGACGGCTTTTGGGCAGCGACCTAGCGGAGTGCTTGAATTGGATTTTGGTGGTGAGTATCGTCTGCGAAGAAATGGGGAGAGGCATCTCTGGAATCCGGTAACCATAGCAAAACTTCAACAAGCGGTGACACTGAATAATGCCAACGCCTATGAGCAGTATGCCAAAGCCGTCAATGAACAGGCTAACAATTTTTATACGCTCCGTGGTCTCTTTGAGTTTGTTCCGGGTCAATCAATCCCAATCGAAGATGTCGAACCTGTAGCAAGCATCGTGAAACGATTTTGTACTGGTGCTATGAGTCACGGCTCGATAAGTAAAGAAGCCCACGAATGTCTGGCAATTGCGATGAATCGGCTTGGGGCGCTGAGCAATACCGGCGAAGGCGGCGAAGATCCGGTACGGTATAGTCCTCAAGAGAATGGGGATTCGAAGAATTGCGGAATTAAGCAGGTTGCCAGTGGCAGGTTCGGTGTTACGCTAAATTATCTAATAAATGCTAAAGAGATTCAGATCAAGATTGCCCAGGGAGCCAAACCCGGAGAAGGCGGGCAGTTGCCCGGGCATAAGGTATCCGATGAAATTGCTGCATTGAGATATTCTACCCCGGGTGTAACCCTTATCTCGCCGCCGCCGCACCACGACATCTATTCCATCGAAGACCTTGCGCAGCTGATTTATGACTTGAAATGCGCTAATCCGGGTGTTCTGGTATCGGTCAAGCTGGTTGCGGAAGTTGGTGTCGGGACTATCGCTGCCGGAGTTGCCAAAGGTGGCGCCGATGAGGTGGTTATCTGCGGTTTCGATGGCGGCACGGGTGCAAGCCCGCTTTCCTCGATAAAACATACCGGCTGTCCCTGGGAACTCGGTCTTGCCGAAACCCAGCAGGTCCTGGTTATGAATGGTCTGCGTGACCGGATCAGGGTGCAGGTTGATGGTCAGATGCGCACCGGCAGAGATGTTGTAGTTGGTGCTCTGCTGGGGGCAGACCGATTCGGTTTTGGTACGGCGGCACTGGTGTCTCTGGGTTGTGTTCTCCTGCGCAAATGTCACGAGGGGGTCTGCCCGTTTGGAATTGCGACACAAGACCCACAGTTGCGCAAAAGATTTGCAGGTAAACCCGAATATGTCCAGCGGTTGATGCTATTTGTTGCCGGAGAAGTCCGGCAGATTATGGCGCAGCTTGGATTTAAGAATTTTGATGAAATGATTGGCAGAACCGAGCGACTCAATATTCGGAATAATATCGAACATTATAAAGCTAAGCAGCTCAATCTTAGCGCGATACTGTATCAGCCGCAGACTTCCAAAAGTCGGATTGTTCATTATAATGGCAATTCTGCGGATAAGATTAACAACCATATTGATTGGCAGATTTTAAAAAAGATTTCGGGGGCAATTGAGAAACAAGAAAAGATATCAATCGAAATGCCGATTTTCAATACCAATCGAGCAGTCGGTGCGGTTCTCAGTAATCGGATTGTGAGTAAGTGGGGTTCTGGTGGTTTGCCGGATAACACCATCGAAATTATATTTCGTGGTTCTGCGGGACAAAGTTTTGGTGCTTTCCTGACTGCCGGAGTAACGTTGCAACTAATTGGCGACAGTAACGATTATCTTGGCAAGGGACTTTCCGGGGGAAGAATTATTGTCAAAACGGCGGAAGATTCTCCGCTGGTGGCACACGAAAATATTATTGTTGGTAATACGGTTTTGTATGGGGCAACTTCCGGAGAGGTGTTTATTAATGGCATTGCCGGGGAACGATTTGCGGTTCGCAATAGCGGTGCAGTTGCCGTCGTCGAAGGAGTCGGTGATCACGGTTGCGAATATATGACCAGGGGAACGGTTGTTGTGATCGGAAAAACCGGCTGTAATTTTGCGGCGGGGATGAGTGGTGGCGTTGCTTATGTTCTCGATGAAATGCAGCTTTTTGATACTCTCTGTAATTTAGATCTGGTGGAACTTGAGAGTGTCTGGCAGCAACAGGATATAGACTTTCTCTATAATTTGATTGAGAGACATTTCTATTGGACTAACAGCAGCCAAGCAAGCCGTATCCTGAATTCCTGGTCTGAAATGATTGGCCGCTTCGTGAAAGTATTCCCAATTGAGTATCGCCGGGCTCTCGAAAAAATGCGTGCCGGAGAGCAAAGGCATACGGAAACTACCCCGGCAACTGAAGAGGTCTTTTATGGGGGAAATTAGAGATTTCTTAAAATATAAACGTCAGAGCATCCGACACCGGCCGGCAATGCAACGGATCAAGGATTTTGACGAGTTTGAGCTGCCCCTTAACCAGAACCAAGTCCAGCAGCAGGCTGCGAGATGTATGGAATGCGGAATTCCATTTTGTCATTCCTTTGGATGTCCATTGGGTAATTTCATTCCTGATATTAATGACCTGATTGATAGAGGTAGGTGGCAACAGGCTTGTCAGCTGCTGCATTCCACGAATAATTTTCCGGAGTTCACCGGTAGGCTTTGTCCGGCAATCTGCGAGGCTGCCTGTACCTTAAACATCAACGATGAACCGGTCATAATCAGGAAGATTGAGCTGGAAGTGGTGGAGCGGGGATTTGCCGAAGGCTGGATAAAGCCTCTGTTAGCGAATAAAAAGACCGGTAAGCGGATTGCGATTATTGGTTCAGGTCCTGCAGGTCTAACTGCGGCCCAGCAACTAACAAGAGCCGGTCACAGCGTTGTTGTTTTTGAAAAGGATAATCAACTCGGTGGTCTGCTACGCTATGGTATTCCGGATTTCAAGCTCGGAAAATGGATTATTGACCGCAGATTGGATCAACTCATTGCCGAAGGTGTTGAATTTCAGACTGAGGTAATTGCTGGTGAAGATGTTTCTGTTCGTTATCTATCCAAAATGTTCGATTGTATCTGTCTGGCGGTCGGCGCCGGTCAGCCCCGAGACCTGCCGTTAAGTGGGAGGGGATTCGAGAACATAGTGTTTGCCTTGGATTACCTCAAAACCCAAAACATTTTTAACGACAGTCGAAAGCCATTGCGAGGCTCATCTTTAATCTCTGCGAAAGGCAAGGTTGTCGTTGTAATCGGAGGCGGTGATACCGGCAGTGATTGTGTCGGGACTGCTCGCAGGCAGGGGGCTAAAGAAGTTTATCAGCTTGAGATTTTACCCCAGCCGCCACTTTCCCGACCACTGGATACTCCCTGGCCAAACTGGCCGCGCATAATGCGAGTATCGTCTGCCGATGAAGAGGGCTGCAATCGAATCTGGAGTGTCAAGCCAAAAAGCTTCGCTGGTGTCGGCATAAACGTGGCTTCCGTCAATTGCTGTTCGGTTGAATGGCTTAAAAATGGTCAACACTGGTATAACCAAGAACTGTCTGGGACTGATTTTGGCATTGCGGCTGACCTGGTAATTTTGGCACTTGGTTTTGAGCATGTTGCCTATGAGGGACTGGTTAAAAGTCTGAATCTGCAGCTCGATAATCGGGGTAATCTGAAGGTCAATAATTTTAGAACCAGTCAACCGAAGATATTTGCTGCCGGAGATACGGTTAATGGTTCTTCACTCATTGTACAGGCAATCAATAGCGGCAGGCAAGCTGCCAGGGCTATTGATGAGTGGCTTAGGGTGAATTAGGTGATTGTTACAACATCAAAGAATAGAATTTGAAAAAAGGGTGCGCTTCGATATATTATTCACCCGTGGAAGGACTTATCACTTTCGAATTACTGTTATGAGTGGGGTTATTTAGGGTAATAGCCGAGGATTTTTATTATGACGAAGTACGTATTTGTAACTGGCGGTGTGATATCGAGTCTGGGGAAGGGTATAGCTTGCGCTTCAATCGGCAGGATTTTGGAATCGCGGGGATTAAAGATTACGATCATGAAGTTGGATCCCTATATTAATGTTGATCCCGGCACGATGAATCCATATCAGCATGGTGAAGTCTATGTGACTGATGACGGTGCGGAAACCGATTTAGACCTTGGTCATTATGAAAGATTTGTCCATGCCCAGATGACTAAATTCAATAACGTTACAACCGGACAAATCTATAATGCGGTAATATCCAAAGAGCGACACGGGGATTATTTAGGCAAGACCATCCAGGTAATTCCGCATATCACGAATGAGATCAAGGAGAGGTTTATCAAAGTTGCGGAGGTATCTGGTGCCGACATTGTTTTGGTTGAAATCGGTGGTACGGTGGGAGATATTGAAAGTCAGCCGTTCTTAGAAGCAGCCAGGCAATTCCGCTTGGATAATGGTTATGACAATGTGCTTTATATTCACCTGACCCTGGTTCCTTTCATCAAGGTCGCCGATGAAATTAAGACCAAACCCACCCAGCACAGCGTCGGCAAATTGCGCGAAATCGGGATCCAGCCGGATATTTTAATCTGCCGGACGGAAAAGACGTTGGTCAATGAACTTAAAGAAAAAATTTCGTTGTTTTGTAATGTTCGCAGGGAAGCGGTGATCGAAGCCAGAGACGTCGAGTCTATTTATCAGATACCCCTCATTTTCAAGAACCAGATCCTCGATGAAATCATTTTAAGTCATTTTAAGTTGATCTGTAAATTTTCTGATTTGAAGGATTGGGAGGAGAAGGTAGTTGCGAGAGTCCTAAAGCCAAAGAATAAAGTTACGATTGCCCTGGTGGGTAAATACATTGCTTTACAGGATGCTTATAAATCCATTTATGAGTCCTTGGTTCATGCCGGTATTTGTAACGATGTAAGAGTCGCAATCAGAAAAGTAGATTCCGAGGATCTCCAAAAGAAAGGACCGGAAAAACTTCTCAAAGGTGTCTCGGGGATTTTAGTGCCGGGTGGGTTTGGTTCCCGCGGAATTGAGGGCAAGATCAAAGCCGTCAAATATGCCCGTGAAAATAAAATTCCATTTTTAGGCTTGTGTCTGGGGATGCAGTGCGCCGTAATTGAATTTAGCCGCAATGTCTGTGGTCTCAAAGCTGCCAACTCGACCGAGTTTAATCCCCAAACAAAGAATCCGGTTATCTGTTTATTAGCCGAACAGAGAGAGGTTAAAGATTTAGGCGGCACAATGCGACTGGGTGCCTATCCTTGTCGGATTAAGCGGAATACCCTGGCATGGAGGGTATATGGCAAAACAATGATTCAGGAACGACACCGGCACCGATATGAATTTAATAACCAGTACGGCGAGCTGCTGGAGCAAGCCGGAATGATCTTTTCGGGAATCTACCCGGAGAAAGATTTGGTTGAGATAATTGAGCTGCAAGATCACCCCTATTTTATTGCGGTCCAATTTCACCCCGAATTCAAATCTAGACCTGATCATGCCCACCCGCTGTTCAGGGAATTTATCAAAGCTGCGTTAGAATTCTGAAATAGAAAATAAAAGCGTCCTGGCCGGATTCAACTTAATTTTGATTGCTGAAACCCGCCAGGGTGCTCTTTTTTAATCAATTATTTGATGTGGGGTAGACTACTTTTGTAAAATTAGTTTTTTCGTTTCTGAAAATGCACCCGCTCGGATCTGATAGAAGTAAATTCCGCTGGGTAATCCTTCCGCCACCCATTGTACCGCATGTCTTCCCGCGGTCTGAAATTCATTGACCAAAACAGCAACTGCTTTGCCGTTCAAGTCGAAGATTTTCAGTGTTACGCTTTGATCCTCGGGAAGTGAGTAGCTGATTGAGGTAGCCGGATTGAACGGATTGGGATAATTCTGGTCTAGTTGGAGTGTTCGGGCTACTCGGGTTTTAGCAAGTTCCACGCCTGATCCGCCTGCCAGGGTTTCTGC
>Ga0208828_1000702_pt1 | contig 14415 bp, 23 predicted proteins | sample Kivu_160m_FD_185487 | JGI IMG/M metagenome (GOLD analysis project Ga0208828, IMG submission 185487) | Freshwater microbial communities from Lake Kivu, Western Province, Rwanda to study Microbial Dark Matter (Phase II) - Kivu_160m (SPAdes)... | ecosystem: Environmental > Aquatic > Freshwater >... | reverse complement strand
TTGTTCCGTTTTTAGGCCGCTGGATGCTCTTTGTTGTGTTATCTCAGCCTTGGATTCGGCTATACACCCCTTTACTTCCATCTCTGTGACCCTCGGTTTACCACCTTCCATAATCTTTTCTTCTGCCTTTTTGATAATTTTTCCCATTACCATCTCCTTTACCTTTTCGTCCTTCTCAGAAAGCAATGGACGCGAAGCACCCTCGCTAAGTATACCTCCAATTGGAGGTTTTTCCTCGCTCAAAAATTCACTTTCTGCAATTGCTTTTCTTTTGCAACTTTCACAATTTGCTCGATAGCTTTCTTTCTGATCAGAGGTTCTTTTTCGCGAACCAGTGGGCGGCAGGCTGTTTCAGAAATCTGCATCTCTGCAATTGCCGCAAATTCCTCTTCGGACAAGCAATCTGCTGCTTTTCCCCCTCATGCTCCACATATTATAAAATGCCCTTGATATTGGGCATTTTTAACAATCTTCTGGTTCGCGCTTGCTGTTTTATCCCGCCCCCTTGATCCCGGGGGGATCGAGGTGTCAAAGTGTCACCTCCAAGACAGCTGAGAACTATTTTTCAGGTCTTGCAGGTTGCACGTCCCCCATTGGATAACCCGCAGGACAGCCATCCAGGGATAAAACAATTTTATCAATATGCTTTCGACCCTCTCACCCCTAGGGTTACGCGGTGGATTCTGTGCCACAGCCGATGGTGATTAATCGGTATGCGGCAAAGGTTGACAATTGAGCTTAGAGTCTCTAGGAACGCCCAGTTAGGCAGAAGGAGTTAGCCCCCGGCCTGGAGGGAGGCCCTGTCACGGAGAGACCGATGCAAGTTACACGTGGTCGTCCACAGCCAACCATTCAGGAGAGCCGTAGATGCTTATCAAATTTCGACCATTAAAAAAAAAATAGGCCGCTCACCTCTCAGGGCGGCGGAGTAGTGGAAGGTAAAAGCACGCTCACCGCCGCCCTCAATGGGAAACGCGATCTAGATCTCACCACCGGTAATTTGCGATGATCGTCGCGCCTTCGTATTCTTCGGTGGTCGTAACGATCGAACCCAAGACACTGAATCCGCCTTCGGCGGCGTCTCTCTTCAAGTAAACGCCGTTCACAACGAACTCCACCGACATCGGGATGGGCTCGTGGTCCAGTCCGTAGGTATCTCCTGTCCCCGTCGGAGTCTCGCCAAACACCTGTCGCATACCGACAGGCAGCGACCCTGACGGTGGCATAGGCGTCTTGAAGACTTGTTTCTTTCTGGCAATTCCCTTAGGCATCGGGCCTGTAAAAAATTCTCGTACACGATGTAACATCTAAATCACCTCAAATTTGCTCTTTGGTTTTCATGCCTACTAACTGGGCGGCAGGCTGCTAGAAGGTAATACGAAAATTTACCTGCCGCCCCAAATGGGAAACGTAAATACAATCAGCTGTGACTGTGCTTCTCGCAGATCGCCCGCATCTTTTGGAGGCGGTCTTTGAGATCCTCGATTGCATTTTTGGTCTCCTGTTCGTGGTTTGTAAGCTTCTCGTAAGCCCCCTTGACAGCCGGCATGTTAGCAATGTCCTCCAAAAGCGTTTTTGGATTCAACCGCATAGCCTTGCGTGTCTCTCGTCTGGCTGTCGTCTGGTGCATCGTTCCTGTTCGCATAAATCTGGAAAGTTCATCGCTCGGAGCACGGAAAGTGCAAGCTCCTTTTGAGAGCGTCATGAACTCCGCAACGTCTTGGCTTAGTGATTTTAGTTTTTCCTTAGTTGCTTGAATCTCTGATGCCACCCGGGCCACGTCGTCCGTCCTGTCAGGGTCAAAACCGACAGACCAACCCTTCGAGCCTGAAATTGGCACGACGAAGTCTAACGTCCTCCTGTTCAGCTCTGCCAGCTGTGCTAGCTGGTTCAAGCGAACATCGTACAATAACTTAGCTGGGTCGGAGCTGTGATTCTGCTGGGTTATCGGGTCGGACCAGAAAGTCAGGAAGTCATCTAATTGTGTCATTTTGTCCTCATTTCTTTACTTTAGGTTTAGGTTCGCCAACTTTGTGCAACGCTTCTACCATTTCGGCGCGCCTCATTTCGATAATGTGTCTGCCTATATCTCGTCCAGCGCGCTCGATGTTCGCCTTTAGCCGGTCGTGGTCCTCTCTCAGCTGACGGACTTGAGACCGCATTTCTTCTACATCTCCTATATTTGTCATTATTCCCACCTTAAATTTGTCAAAACATACCTGAATAGCCACGGTCGCCAGGCGCGAGACCCCAGGAAGCTTCGTAAAAGCCACGCCCGGAAATGTAACCGGGATCGCCTATTACGAGATCCTCTCCAAGCTCGATCTCTTCTGGCTGCGTTTCGCCCCACCAGACAGCCTGCCCAACACTCAACACTAAATCGTCATGCTCTCCCTGTTCAGCTTCGAACCTTACCCGACCCCGGGAGGACATCTCGCCCCGAAAAGCCCGGAGCTCTTTTTGGAATGGGCTCAGGAATGACGCGGTAGAGGGCATAAGCACGCGCCCTTCGTCCCAAGCCCCCAGGAACTTGCCTACAAGGCGGCCCTTCGAAACGTAGCAAATATTACCTGCGCGGCTTGCAGTGTCCCCGCCCGTCAGCTGAATTCCAACACTCTCAACACCTTCAGCCGCAAGCATATCTCGGAGAGCCATTCCCACGCCGCCAACGTCCAGGAGGAACTCCGGGAGGAACGAAATGTCTCGCCGAAACTTTGGGTTCAGGTAGACCCGTTTCGCCCAGGTCACTATTTCAGTGTAAGGTAGATGCTGCTTGCGGTTCAGGCTTACCAGCCGGTAGACCTTTTTCTTTTCCGCCCGCGAGACCTGCAGCACAGCTAGCGCGGAATAGTCGTGCAGCTGTGCCGGGTCCAGGGAGATAATATAATAGAATGGTCCAGAAGATTTGAATTCAGATCCAGACTCAGTAGTTTGCATTCAGTAAACCTCCGCGTCGATTTCTTCGAAATCGTCACTTAGCGCCTTATTGATCCGCGCGTCATCGAAAAGGCTGAACTCATCAGTCACGAACTCGCCGCAGTATTCCTGGGCAAACCATAGCGGCCCATTAGGACCGACGCGGGCCTCCTCAAGGACTGCAGGAGAGATACGCGGATTATCGGCAGCGACGACTTTGATTTTGAGCCATCCCAGGCCTCGTTCCCAGAGTTCGAAGAAGAACCCGCGTCGCCCCCATGGCGTGCTAGCCAGGATCAATCGGCCTGCTGGATTGGAGGAGAGCATCGGGAAGAGAGCTCCGTAAAGATCGTCCTCAGCCTGGCCCGCCTCATCGATAACAATCAAATCCGGAGCGGTAAAGCCTCGTATGGTCTTCTGGCTTCCTGGCAAGCTGATTATCCTTGAGCCGTTCACAAATTTGAGACTCAGCTTAGTATCCTCTTCCAGCTCGGGAGGCGGTGTTAATATATCGAGACCATCTGCTATTTTCCTGAAGTTCTCGCTCGATTGCCGCAGGGATGGAGCCACCAGAAGACAGAGAGATTTGGGATAGAACAGTGCTCGATGGAAACAAAGCAGGCTACAGATAGTTGATTTGCCCCACTGACGGTGGCAATTGATTATGATTCGCTTGTTTTGAGGATCGAAGATCGGCCTCTGGTTGGCGTCTAGCTCGCATGGCTTTCCCTGCTTGTCTCGGAGGAGGCCAAAGGCATCGATCCACATGATGGGATCGGCTTTGTATCGCTCCCAGTTCATGGCCGCCCTAAGATTCTGGGAGAGCATGCCTTAGCGCCTCCCAGGCCGCGGGATACGGCCTTAACGCGGTAATAATCAACTCTCGGAGCTCGATCCACTGTGGATTGATGAGGATGTTAACTTGAGGCTGCTCTTGAATCCGGCCTTCGGCTTTGAATACAAGTTCTAAGCACCCCCGGGCCTCTCGTATGCCTAAAAGAGCAGTCCTCAAATCTCCCGCTCTCTCTGCTTTGCCTAAAATCTTTAGAGCTCGCACTTTCAAATCTCGCACCTCGGTTAAGGTGGCATTGCCTAGATCGCCCTCAATCTCTGCTTTTAGATTGTCTGATTTAGATATTAATTCTTCTAATTTATTCTTCTCATAATAATCTAAATCATCCCATGTCAAGTCCGGAAAATCTCGGATTATTTCGGAATATTCTTCTCCAGCACCTAGCCGGGTTATGATTTTTTTCCGATGAGGGTGAGAATCGATCTTGGACTTGCGGCCCATCAGACATCCTCCTCTCTCTGGCCATAGTTGGAGCCATCATATTTCCTAAAGTCGTATTGCATCGCCTTGGCTGGCCGCCGGCGCTCGTCGAAAGATTGTCTATGTCGCTTCAAAATCGCTTTACCACGCTTCATTCGCGTACCTCCTTGTGTGAAGATCGGCCTCCAGTGACCCTAGGCCATCGTCTACGAAGTGCTGGCCACACTGAGAGCACCGGAAGAGCATGTTCAATCCTCTCCAGCCAATGAAATCCCCAGAGAAGCCACAGACAGGGCACGGTGCGGTCATCTCGGATCTCCTTGCTGCTGCAGCCGGTTGGTTCGCAGGAGCCTCTGCAGCGCCTCAACACCTCGCTTGCTATCGATTCCAACACCTTCTAGATCGGCAAAGACTTTTTCACGCGATGCGCTGCCTCCATCAGGAATCGAATCGAGAATCCGTTTCTCGATTCTGACTCTAAAGAAAAAGCAGTCCGCACATAGCGAAAGCTCTGAGTCAGAGTTTAATGGATAGCGGTAGATCTCTTGTCCCTCGATAACGTCGCCGCAGTCATTGCAGAGGACAGGAGGCCGGAAGTTCGATAAGCTCAGGCCCAGGCTAGGCGCGGAATAGGCGATCATGCCGGAACCTCCGGTTCGCCCGCGGCTATTAGCGGTTCTTCGGTTACATCCTTTAGGGCCTTTTTTATTTGGTACTCTTTATGTTTTTGTCTCAAAATAGTTTCAGCCTCTTCTCGGAACTCCTGATGGTTTAGACCGTTTTCCCGCGGCGCATCGTGGTTCAGTTTGCCTATTCCGAAGAAGTCTACAAAACCAACAACAGCCGCAATCAATCGCAGACTTTGAGCCGGATCTATAACAGGTTCTATGGAAACCCATGTCGAAATTCCGCGGCTCTTAGCGATTTTTAAAGAATCAATACGTGCCGCAGGCAAAGAAGCATTAGGCTCCCAGTGCCTTGAATCTTCTTCGTTGTCAAAGGTTAAGGTAGTTCCGAAGCGGCAGCTATCGAAATATAAGTCTAGATCCTCTAAGCCTCTGTCTGGGTTCTTGGTTAGCACCTGGAAAGGCACACCGTGGTCTTTGAACAGTTCAAGAACTTTGCGAGAGATTTCCCGCGGCACCTCTCGATCATATAGATCTCCCACGAAGGTGAGATGGACTCGTTCGCCAGGCTTGAGGTGGGCTTTTACCTGCGGCAGATCGCGGTTTAGCCTGTCCAGGAGGTTGGGCTTCAGAATCGGGCCAGGCAGGCTGTCGTATCCCGTCTTCCCACGTCGGTTATAGCAATAAATACACCCGTTAGAACAGGTTTTCCCCGCGGTACTTCCTAGTTTTGGGCTCTCCACCAGGTTCATACCCCACGTGGAGTACTCAAGCGCCTCCCCCTTAGGCTGATAGAGCAAGCTGAACCGTTTTGGTATATTGGTTTTTAGCTGCTCTGCCTTCTGCGAAAAGTGCTGCTCTTTTCGGTGGCTTTCCAGCTGGGCAAGGATTCTAGCTACCGCTATCGGATTGACGCCCGGGAATTTGGCCACAAGGCAGACAGGCAAACCACAGATTGAGGAAAGCGCTATAGGGTCGGTCACGCCTTCGGCTAGTGCTTTTTTAAGCCTGCGGCAGAGCAGGACGTCGTCCAGGTATTCTGGCGAAAAGGGAGGTTCGTTCTTGCCTTCAACGACAGAACCAATTTCCTCTGTCGCCTCTTCTGTCGTTGAAATTTTCGCTATCGGCTGACCTCCAGCGACAGAAGCGACGGAAGCGACAGGATTTTTGAGATAATTCTCATATACTATGTCTTTTAGGGACCCTCTAGATTCACAAGATTTAATATAATTAAACATATTCTTTATCTCTCTTAGAACATCTCTCATGGTCTCAGAACACATTTCTTCTGTCGCTTCTGTCGCTAACCATTTACTGATAGTGATTCCACTATACTTCTTCTGTCGTTCTTCTGTCTCTCTTCTGTCGCTTCTGTCGCTAGAAGAATAGGAATAGGTAGTCCTGACGTCAGCAAAGGCCAGTGCTGCTGATTTCACTAAGTATAAGCCCGGGTAATAGCGAATATCTTTCTTCTTCTCTTTGGTGTTAATGGATTGGATACCAAACCGCTCATTGATGTACTTCCCAAAAGGCACTTTGGCGGCAGGGGTGACGTTGAATTTCTTGCAGTACTCTAGGTACTCGGAATACCCCTTCTCTGTGGTTAACCTGAGATCCTCTGTGCTGCTCTTTTCGTATGGCCAGGTGGTACTTAGACAGTCTTCACAGTAATAGTTCAAGCTGAAACGCTGCCGCTTGTATTCCTCTTGAATCTCCTCCTCAGATTTGCGGTGGTAGATATGCCTGCTCTCGATCAGCGCCGGAGCTCTGGCAGCAATGATGTGTGCTATTCCATTGAGGACCTCAGGCTGGATCAGCTTCTCTTTCCACAAGGGATCTAGCGGCCTGTCCTCTGGACCATTGCCGAAGGTATACGGGAAATCCAGCTTCTCCAGCCTACGTTTCAGGCCTTTGGTCTCCTCTCCGAAATCAAACGCCATGTTAGAATCGAATATGGGCAGGAGATGTGGAGATCCCTGTCTCCGTTCGCCGTATTTCACATCGACGTCTATCGTCTCTCCTGATGTTATTTTCTTAATTGACGACAAGACGTCTCTCACGCTCTCCACCTCGGATACTATCCAAACATCCTTACCGAGCAACGCACCTTCGCCAAACCTGGAATTTTTGAGTTCCGACAGCCGAATTTGGGTTGATCTCCGCAGCGTAAAGAAGGCCTGTAGCAGAGCTTCAAGAGCGCCTTTGCCGTTGGCTCCGAGGCCGAAAAACAGCCAGAAGACATCGAAAGGCACTCTCAACGCTGTGGCTGTCATGAGATCGATCACCGTTAATACATCCCGGGGGTCAGGGAGAGACACGCATAAATGCCACAGCAAAGGCCTGATATCCGCTGGTCCTGTCCAGGAAGCGTTATATTTGAAGGTCAGATAGTCCTCCTGCTTTGCCTCTCTGAATTCACCTGTCCTCAGATCCACCACTCCATCCTGGAGCGGCATAAGGAAAGGATCGGCGTCGAAGGTTACAGGCACCTGGGCCAGCCTCCCCCTAATTCGGCGGAGCGTTTCCCTCAGACCTCGATCATAAGATAGGTCGTCGAGGAGCTGATCCACTAAGCTGATTATCTCTCTCTGGCCTTGATCGTGCCAGATACCTTCATAGATCCAGATTGGAGGCTCCTTATCCCTCACCGACACCGCGTCCACAGCAAGAGGGAGATGCTGCAGAAGGGCCCCCGCCGCCTTTGATGGGCTTAATGTCCTCCCTGGCACACTCATGGGCTTACCATTCACATCAAGCTCGGTCCGGCCCGTTTTCTCGTTTATTATAGGTTCCGACTTCCCGCTCCACTTTGTCAAATGGTCGCAGCCCAGCCCCCAATAGGCCGATTCCGCCTCAGCCCATCGTGCTTCTGACTTGGCCACAGCATTGCGGATGGTATCCCATCGATAACTATCATCTCGTTCTAGCCATTTCGTCTGTGGGCTTGATGCCATGATAGAATAGATCTCTGTCTCCGAGAATCCAGCTTCCCACAGCCTCGCGCATAACCTGAATTCTTTATCGCTACGGGTTCCGACCGGGGCAGGCGTGTACAGATCATCTTTGAAGACAGGGTCAGCCTCAAAGAGATCTTGCAACCGCTCTGCCGCATCGGGTGATAGTGGCCCGTTCTGTACTATCGTCGCTCTCTGTTTGGGCTCTTGCTCGTATTTGTTTAGATTGCCAAAAAATTCTTTAAAAATATCTGAAATCTCGGCAGATCGCTCTTCAAGGGACTTCATAAGAATCCCCCGTCATGGTAAAATAGCGTCCACCGCTATACATTTCAATAGCGGCAAGTGGCCTGTATCCTTTGCCTTTGAGGTTTTTCTTTTTGCCTATTACTCCTGCTGGTAGTGATCCTTTGACTAGGATATGCACGCCTTCTCCGCTTGGAGAGACTTCAGTATATGAATTAAATTTGCGGATAATATTTAATGCCCATTCATCTATCTCTCCTGTGGAAGAATCGCGGCAATGGTCTAAATCGATAGCAGTTAGACCAAGTTCGCGAACGAACACAAACCCTAGGCCATCGTAGCCTCCCCTCGCGTAGGCCGTCCTAATAATCTCAAAGGAACTCCAAGTCTGAGGATCTATTGTACTTGCCAGAGTGTTATAGGGAGTGTAAGGAACCTTTGTTGGTTTTCCTTTTCGTACTTCTCGCCTCCACAGAACCCACTGCGGCAGAGCCTTTAGCTCCTGCGGGATGGCATCGAAGTTAGGGGCAGTCATCAGGCCACCCCCTTAGACTGAAACCACTGTCTTGTCGATACAGATTTAGGTTTTTGTGCAAGTTCGCTTATTTGCGGCTCTGATGTGAGTTCGTCCACTGTCCATCGACATTTAGGGTTACTGCATTCGATTTGAGGCTCCAAGCTGCCACGAATACGAAGGTACCGAACAGGTTCGCCGCATATAGGGCATTTAAAATTATTGTAGCCTGTATCCGTCCGTCGTGACCATGCTAGCCCTACCCTGCTGGTATGCTCCCGAGGCTGTAATTTTGATAGCCTCCGGTGAGATCTCCCTGCACTGGTGGCAGGCCCATACCTGTGAGTGGTATCAGGCATCGCACCACCAGCTCAAGGCAAAACTATTTACGTTGAAACAACATAGCTTTCTTTCGTTCATATGGCATCACTCCGAGGCTGGAACCTCGGACTTTTATTTTATTCTTGTGATGAATTTCTATCCTTCCTTCACATTGCGGCAAATTTTAGTACAAGTTCCGCCGCCCGAATCGCAGCCTTAGGATCGTCGCAATCTAGATTTGCCTCCAGCACATCGATTGCTTTTTCAGAAAGTGTCTGCAACCGCTTGTGCGTCTCAGCAAACATTTCGTGGCGTCTTCTGGCTAATTCATCTGCAAAAAGTGGATTTTTATTGCGCCATTCGTTCACTGTCTGGCGAGTGACGCCTACAAGTTCCGCCACCTGCCGGTCTCTTTTTCCGCTCAGAATCGCCTCAATTGCTAGATATTGGGATGGAGAAAGTTCTGGAGTGTCGGATTCTGTCGGGTTTTGCGCCTCAGTGCTCATTTTTATTAGACCTCTTTTTTTGCCCAACTGTTCCATTCTCATTCTGAGAGCATTTCAATCCCAGGGTTGACAGTTGATACCACAAAGTATATATATCTTCCGATACCTACAGTAGGAATCTAGGTGAGCGATGTGGTAAGCCAAATTCGAGAAGAGTTGCTAGCGCCGATGGAAAGAGAGCGGCTGATCACGCGGGAGAGCTTGAAAGATGCAAAAAATCGAGCAACTAATGATCTCCGAGTTCGCAAAAAGTTAATTGCCTGGCTAAAAAATGTTCCTGATGTGTTGCTCATATTAGAAAAACTACCCAAAGAGCAAACCGCTTCTGTGCTATCCGACGAAGATGTATATAAACTCCTCAAGCTAACGGAGGAGACCATTCGGGTCAGAGAGTTCACCCCCATTGAGGGACGTATTGTGTGGCCAAAATGGGTAAGTCAGAAGGGAGAAGCTACCGATCTTGATATCTGGCGGTCCTTGAAGCTTTATCGACATGTCAATCGATTGGTCAAAGACTTCTTTGGCCGTAGGAATCCCCTGGCTGACTGGGAAGTTTTAGTCCAAATGGAGAAGACGGAAGGTTTCCGCGAACGAATTTCACCAGAAGAGAAACGGGGAATGGACAGGATTAGGCATGCGATTGAGACCTTTTCCAAAGAAGAATCCGCGTAGCTCCCCCGCTCGCTCCTCTTTTCCGTAAATAGTTCTATAACACTTTGAGCCATGTCTGCAAAAATGTTATAGAACTTTTCAGTAGGAACCAGCATCTAGCGGCCTGTCTTATGTGGACTTCTCGGGTCTCCGGCTATGGCCCGGGCACATAAGACAGCTGGGAAAAATGGAATCTAGCCTTCAGATTTGCGGTTCTCTGCAAGGCCGGAGGCCAGGATCTCCCGGATCTCCTCTGAGATCGGATAGTGGCCGCTCATATTGATCGCTCCTCCCGCCTCAGCCACAGCCAGCAGAAGCATCTCGTCCGATATGCCTACCCTCTCCTGCTCTTCTGCAGACAGCCTTTCGGCTCTGCAGCTGTGGCCGCGCGCGTCGAACCGCATTATGGCCAGGTAGGCAGAGAAGGAGGCCACATCGACGAAGAAGTAGCTCTTGCCAGCCCGCAGCTGCCGAAGCCTCTCCAGGTCTTCAGGCTTGCGGATCTCCTGGCAGGCCATGGCCTCCTGTGGGGTGAGATCCAAGTCTATCTGTGGCGGCAAGGTCTAGCCCTCCTGCAATATGGGGGTGAACTCGATTATCACGCGGTGGATACCGTCCTCGTCCAATTCGGCATATACCGGATACGTGCCATCCCCAAACCAGTTAGCCACAGTTACGAAACCGTCTCCCTCTTTTGGTGGATTCTCGCATTCACCACACTCAATCAGGCATGGATCGACGATTCTGAGCTCTCCCGACTCCACCCACACCACACCAATCTTCTGCTTGATCATCCCAGGATCTCCTTAACTTTCGCCACAAGCTCCAGCCGCTCCTGGTAGCTCTCTCGCTTCTTCTGCAGGCCTTCCGAGGCCTCCGCCAATTCCTCACCCAGGCCTCTTACGATAGCGGCTAGCCCATATTTCGCCACAGCCCGTGCAGGCGCGAATGCCGTCTCCTCCTCAGTCCGCCATCCCGAGCTTTCGCCCTGCCACCTGGACCACTCACCGGCCCGGCGTTCCCACTGGAGCGTGCCGTCCTGGAAGAGCAGTAGCCTCGAGCCTCCATACTCGCCCCGGGTGTCGCGATCGGTGTTGATTTGCTTGAAGGTGCTGATCAACTCTATGCCGGGCATGGCGTGGTTGGTAGTCTTCTCTTCGTGGAATTGTTGACCGGAATGGAAGTAGCTACATTGTATCCGAGAGCTTACCACAGGTAGAATGGGCTTAATCCTCTCTATGAGCATGGCCAGGGCTTCCGATTCTTGCTCTAGCGTTGCGTTCTTCAGCTCTCCCACTCTCTCCGCTAACGGCGCGATCTCTGCCAGCTTCGCCGACAGCTCTTCTAACGCTTCTGTTGACATATTTTCTCAGTCCTCCATTCTTTATCAATTTATAAGGAAGGGCTCCGGCAGGGAGGGAATTACGGTGCGACAGAAAATAGGCCTGCCCAGAGCCCACACTGACCCAAACTAGACCTAGGCCTCCTCCGCAGCAATAAAACAGTCGTGCTCTTTTTCGTGTTCCGCGCACTTCTCTTTGTGGTAGATGCAATAGCCGATATAGTGCGGCCCGCCGTAGTCCTCCGGAGGATAGCGGTAATCCCGGCAGTTGCCACAGTAGCGTATTTGAGCGCCAGCGCTCATGTTCAAGGCCTCCTGACGACGGTCTTGATCTGCCACGGGCACCGGCAGGGAATCCCCCACAGTGCCCAGTCAAGCCAATGTGCGCACCTCGCTTTTTGGCTGGTGCTGCAGGATGGGCACGGGTCGGGCCTGCCCATGCCTAAGCCACCCCCGCGAAGTCGACACCTAGACGGGCCAGCCTGGCCAGGTCCTCCTGCTCCGCTGCCCAGATGACCTCGCGAAGCGGTGTTAGCTTTTGCTTCTGTGCTGGCTGCTCTTCCTGCTTCTGTGGCTGCTCCTCGGCACCGCGTAAGCTCTTGACATGCCGGCAGGCCCGCTGGAAGCAGAATCCCGGGCAGCTGCATTCCTGCGGCGAAGTCATGTAGTAGCAATCGCCCTTACTGCTCTTGGTTAGCTGCCAGCCGTTCGCCAGCCTGACTACGCCGGGCAGTTCGCGAACCTGTTCGCCGGTCAAGTATTCGATCATGCCTTTCACGGCGTCGATAGCCTGCGTTTTTGGCCCGACGCCGTCAAACAAGACTTTTCCAGCCATTGTTCATGCACCATAATATACTAGCTCCTCTTACCTTATAAATGTTTCCCCATTTTCAGTATAAAACTTGATAAAGTATAAATAGTCATGAGAACATAGGAAGAATCATGTATGAAGTGATCGCAAAAATGGATAAACAAAATAGGATCACCATACCACAGGTTGTCAGGGAATTAATCGGTGATCCGCAACCCGGAGATGCCATCAAAGTGATGGTTGTCGGGAAAGTTGTACCAAAAGAAGAGGATGTTAAGGTAGGCGATCAAAGCCCTCTTGAAGAAGGCCTAACCGCCTAACCTAGTTCACGTTGGTGCATGAACATGATAGAAGTAGAATCTAGCAGCTTAAATAGCTTCGCCCATTGTGGGTCGGTATCGCCTTCTGAGCAGATTTTTGTCTTGACCTCCGCCCAGCTGGAGGCCTTGATCTCCCGGGCCGTGGCCAGGGCCGTGACTCCGCTCCTGCAGGAGATCCACGCTCTCCAGGACAGAATAGAGGCCTTGGAAGAGGTAGGGCCCGGGAAGGAGGAACCATGGCCACAGGCTCTTCCGGAGCTCAATGAGCGCATAGAATCCTTAGAGGAGCTCCGGCCTTGGATAGAGGCCCTTTCTAAGAAGGTTAATCGGCTAGAGAGCCTGCCAGGGATGGAAGGCCCTAAGGCAGAGGAACATATAGAAGAGCTTTACAGAATAATGAGGAAGGATAAGCTACCATCTCTCTCGTTCGCCAATGCTGCAAAGTTCTTAGGCCTCAGCAAAGGGAGGGTCAAGCAGTTAAAGCCCCTGATCGCGAAGGATGGCAGATTCGATATCATCCATGCTGCCGGCCAGAAGAAGAAGCTTCTCATCACCTTAAGACGGCAAATCGGATAATTATCCGTTTCCATCTCAAAAGAGAATATCGATAGCAGCTAAATCCTGACATATCCGACTTTGATGGTAAATCGGATAATTCAATCTGCCTTACTGTGAAGAAGAAGAAGAATGAAGAGAGATATATATAAATAACAGTAAGTCTATTAAGCTTCTTTGAAAGTCAAGACAAAACGGATAAGGATAATTATCCGATTTTTGTTAGCTGCATATGTCAACCTAAGATCTCCTCCAGAATCGCCAGGACCAGCCTTTCCTTTTGGCCTCCTCTTGGCTTGGTGGCAACGCTGGCATCCTGCAGGCCAGGTTATCCGCCAGGGACCTTAAGTCTAGGGTGAGGCCTCTTAGGTGCAGAATCTCGCTATCCTTCGCCTTGATCATCTCCTGGAGGTGCTGCACCTCACCCTCCAAGGTGGTGATCTCCTGGCCTGCTGTGGTGATATCACCCTCTCCCTCTGAGCCTGCCCGGGTGATGAGTTCATCTATCGCTATCCTCACAGCCTCCGACCGGCTAACTCCTTTTGATGCGGCAAGCTCATCAAGCCGGGTGAGGATAGCAGGCTCTAGGAAAGTGTACACTCTGATCTTTTGGTCGCCCAAGCCGATTCCCTCCAGGATCTCACCTCACCCTTGAGAAGATGAGCCTTTGGGTGAGGCCTGGCCACGGCCAGGGCATGAAGGGCTCCAAGACCTCACCCTAGGAGGTATCAAACCCTCACCCTTTGATAGATCCTGTCTTAATCGAATTTTAAAAGCCTCGTGAATAAAAATAGAGCCGAAAAAGAATATATATCCACAGAGATCCAACCTATCCCATGTCCAAGCAAGAGATCGCGGCTGTCCCACGCGGCGGGCGCAGTCCGTTGCTGCTCTCTGTGGCTGGAGGATTTCCACAGACACCATGCAGGCCCGCCGCAAGTCCTCCGCCTTCGACTCAGCCAGCTTTGGAAAATTCCAGATTGAATAGAGCTTCAGATCGGATGGCTTAGAAATTTCGGCAGACTTGCCATTTTTGCTAAGATCAACCCAGTTTGATATAGTCCTTTGATCAACCTCACCATATCCCAGCATGCCGATCTCGGCAGCGATTTGCTCTTGAGTATAACGAGCAGTTTGCTGCTATTTCCCACCAACCAGGAAAGTTCTATAACATTTTCTAGGACGCTTCAAGAAATGTTCTAGAACTATTTCGAGGATATAACCAGGTTTCCTCCTTTTTTTACAAGAGGTACTTGTTCCGTTTTTAGGCCGCTGGATGCTCTTTGTTGTGTTATCTCAGCCTTGGATTCGGCTATACACCCCTTTACTTCCATCTCTGTGACCCTCGGTTTACCACCTTCCATAATCTTTTCTTCTGCC
>Ga0208828_1000701_pt1 | contig 14419 bp, 11 predicted proteins | sample Kivu_160m_FD_185487 | JGI IMG/M metagenome (GOLD analysis project Ga0208828, IMG submission 185487) | Freshwater microbial communities from Lake Kivu, Western Province, Rwanda to study Microbial Dark Matter (Phase II) - Kivu_160m (SPAdes)... | ecosystem: Environmental > Aquatic > Freshwater >... | reverse complement strand
CTGATTTGTATAATGATTCAACGGTTGGAGTATTCGATAAAAGAAATTACAGTTCTGTAAATCTCGGCTGGTTTATGCCGGGAGAGGGAAAACTTTATAAAATCTCTCCTGTGATGATAGACGGCGGGATACTGGTAACAGACGAAGAACTCGAAAATATAGAATTTAATTGCGACAGCATAGTATACGGCAATAACAAAAGCATTACGTTAAAAGATAAGGTAACTATAAATTTTCTTCACAGGGAGGAATAAACCTCGAAGGCGGACGATTCTCAACAGGTACAACGGCAAGTTCGAAACAAATCATTTTCAGGGGACAAAACGGAGTAAAATGGGAAGGACTGAATTTTACGGACTGCGATTTGATATCCGTAAAATATACCGTATTCGACAACTCGCCTGTTTCTTTATTACCTCCTCAGTATTCATACTCTATTAATACAAGTAACTGCTATTCGATACAAATATCTAACTGCGAATTCAACTATGACAATCAGCAAAACGCAGGAGCATTGAACTTCGGTTATACCGGTGAAATACCTGAAGAAAACGAACTGTATATTATGTATAACACATTTAATACAATCAACTCTTCGGATACCATAGCACCGACAATAAACATAGTGGCATCCGGCTCTCCTGTTTTACCTGTCCTGATTGAAGGCAACACATTCAACCTTGGATGATAACGGAACAGGAACGGCAATATTTCTTTCTGGTGTATCGGGTGCAATTAAAAGCAACTTTATTATGAACTATACGAGTCCTGTGAATATATTAAACTCGAGCGTAGATTTATTTTCTAATATGATTTATTCAAAACTAAAGTCAGGCAAAACCGGAGTAACTGGAATATTAGCAGGTTCATCGAGCAGTCTGAATATGTCAACTTCGGGAAACTTATACACAGGCGGAAAGAACATAATAAACCTCGAAGCCGATTATGTAAACGGTATATTTACAGAATACTCTATATTCGATATAGACCAGGGAGATAATTACTTCAATATCGGAGACAACTCTATACATTTACAGGGCACATTTCCCGACAGTCTGTATATGTCCGAAGTAAAAGCAATTGGAAACTGCTTCAAAATAAACGGAGAAGACCCGCCGATACCTCCCATTGTAATCGATAGCGTATACTGGAGTGGAAGCTCCGAAAAAGTAAACTTTATATTCGAGCCGTTTAATTGCCAGGGGCAGCAGGAAAACGGCTATATGGTATTTACACTGAATGAACAGATAAATGACACCATAAAAACAAATAATTCCACAAATCAGGGAAATAGTTTCGAACAATCGCATAACAGTATAACAATAGACATAAGAGCAAGAAAATACGATTCTGCGTATATAAAATGCATAGAATTTATCAATCAATATCCCGACAGTTTACTGACGATAGACATACTGAACAAAATATACATATCGGCATTGAAGACCGACAGTGCGGGAAACAGAATAGGGAATCTAAAAACCTATCTTGGGAATCTAATACAGAATAACACCGGAAGCACATCATTAATACTGAATGCCTATTACTATATACAGAAATGCAAAGCGGAACTTGGCGAATATGTATCGGCATTAAACGGGTTCGAGACAATAATCCAGCAGAATCCATACAGTATGCGCGGACTCGTAGCAAGTTGGGACTATGCGGCTGTATCTTTACTGGCTGGAAGCGGAGGAGGCGGTAACGACGAAATGAGAACAAATGAATCCGACAATGATAAAATAACTCCTGAAGAACTTGAAGAATCTGAGGGAGACACACTAACAGCGAGAATAATGAAGAATGATTTTGGAAATGAAAACAGAAATTTAAACAACAAATCTGTAACGAAAGAGCAAAAAATAAAATACTGCCGGACGATATCCGAAGTTCTTCGGAACGAAAAACAGAAACAGGAAGAAGAACTGAAGAAACTCGAAAATAAAGTCAGGGAGAGACTGGAAAAATTAACAAGCGAAAAAGACAAGGAAGTTTGCAGGGAATTATCCGAAAAAATCTCAAGATTAAAGACATTAAAAGAAACGATTAAAACCCGTAAGCCGAAAGACCAAATCGAGCATAAAATGAACATTAACCTCGACATAAAGAAAATCTTCGGAACAAGAGGCAATCAGGGAGGGGAAATAAAAACCGATGTATCAGAAATACCGTTAAGATACGAACTATACCAAAACTATCCGAATCCTTTCAACCCGACAACGAAAATCAAATTCGACTTACCGGAGAACACAAGGGTAACCATCAAGATATACGACATACTCGGCAGAGAGATTAAAACACTGCTCAACAGTGAATACCGTGAATCCGGCAGGCACATAATCGAATTCAGTGCCTCAGGTCTCGCAAGCGGAGTGTATTTTTACAAACTAACAGCGGGAGAATATAACGCTGTGAAGAAAATGGTAGTCATAAAATAGTATCTATAAAGTTTAAATAATTACGGTTTTTTCACACCTTAAACTATAATATTAGTCATTTATCCATTACATATTTTATTGTTAATTTATGTGCTTCAGTATTAATTTTTAAACTGAATAAGTCAAAAATATGTTTTATTTTTGTAATATCAGGTATCGATATGACGAATTATATAGTCTCGGCACGTAAATATAGACCGCAAAAATTTTCCGAAGTCGTTTCTCAGGAATTTGTTACTCAAACATTGAAAAATGCAATTTTATCCAAAAAAATAGGACATTCTTACCTGCTTAGCGGTCCGAGAGGAATTGGAAAAACAACAATTGCAAGGATTTTTGCCAAAGCGCTAAATTGCATTAATTCGAAAGAAGGCGAGCCCTGTAATGTATGTGAACACTGTACGGAAATTACAATTGGGACACATCCCGATATTTTCGAACTGGATGCCGCCTCCAACAGGGGAATCGATGACGTCAGAGCCATTCAGGATGCAGCAAAATTTTTCCCGCTGAAAGCAAAATATAAATTCTTTATTGTGGATGAAGTTCATATGCTGACTCCCCAGGCTTTTAATGCTATGCTGAAAATACTCGAAGAACCGCCCGAATATTTGATTTTTATACTTGCTACTACTAATCCTGAAAAAATTCCACCCACTATCATTAGCCGTTGCCAGAGATTTGCTCTCCATAGAATCAATATTAATGAAATTATTGGTAAATTAAAAGAAGTCGCTAAAGCCGAAAAGATTAAAATAGACGGTGAATCCCTTTTCCGTATTGCAAAACTCGGTGACGGAGCATTGAGGGATGCACTCGGAATTTTCGACCTTGCCGTTTCTTACTGCGGGAATGTTATAAAAACAGACGAATTAAATCAATTTCTTAATCTACCCGATAAGGAAATGTACTTTGATATATCAGGTTTTATTTATTCGGGTGATTCTTCCTCGTTGATAAAGTATTATGCGGGGCTGCAGGATAAAGGAATTGATATGCAGAATTTCTTTGCAGGTATAATCGAACATTTCAGAAATCTCCTGGTTGTTAAAACTACTTCATCTCCCGATTTACTCGATGAATCGGACATTACTAAAAAAAGATATGTGGAAGAAAGTTCGAAATTTTCACAGGAACAGATTTTACGCATCCTGAAATTGCTTTTTGATAATGAAGCAAGAGTTAAATATTCGGCAAACCAGCTGATTTTATTTGAATCATTACTCGTGGAGTTGTGCAGAATTAATAAGGATATTGTAGATATTTCGGTGTTAATTTCCGAATTGGAAGATATTAAAAAAAAAAACTTAAATTGAAATCAAGTTTTACAACATTAAAAAATACTTCATCAGCAGATTCTCAGGTTGAATCTTTACAGAAATCGACTGCGGAGAAACTGAAACCTGAAGATAACGACATTTTGCAGAAACTGATACATGAATTTGACCTTGAAGAATATAAATATAAATTAAATAAATAAAAAATTGAAGACTTACAGCACAAAGAAAAATTATCTCGGGCTTGAAAAACAGTACAGCAATTTCTTGAATTCGAAAATTGCCATACTGCCGATACCGTTTGAAGCTACTACTTCTTACGGAAAAGGGACCTCGAAAGGTCCGGAAGCTATTGTTAATGCTTCGCATTATGTCGAATTTTTCGACGAGGAACTTAACAGGGAACTATCGTTTGAAAAAGGCATTTGTACGATTAGTGAACTGATTATTAAAGAGAAAAAGGGCAAGACGGTTATTGAAAAAATTTATGAGACGGTTAAAAAACTGATTGAAAAAGAAAAATATGTGGTTTTACTCGGTGGAGAACATACTGTTTCTACGGGCTCAATTAAAGCACATTTTGATTCTTTTAAGAATTTATCGATACTTCAACTCGATGCTCATTCGGACTTAAGATATGAATATGAGGGTACAAAGTTTTCTCACGCCAGCTTTGCATCAAGGGTTCTGGAATTTACTAATAAGATTACTCAGCTCGGTGTAAGAGCCCAGTGTATTGATGAATATAAAACCATAAAGGATAAAAAAATCAATACATTCTTTGCCTACCAGATTAAAAACGGTCATTACGGTAACGACTGGGATGAAAAAGTTATCGAAACTCTCGACGAAAATGTCTATATAACACTCGATCTCGATTATTTCGATCCCTCAGCCGTTCCCTCCGTGGGAACACCTGAACCGGGAGGGTTCTACTGGGATGAAACACTCAGGCTTTTCAAAAAATTGTCTGAGAAACGAAATGTAGTCGGCTTCGATGTTGTTGAACTTTCTCCGGTTGACGGACATCCCGCATCGGATTATTTTGCCGCTAAACTCGTCTATAAAATGTTAAACTATTTTATCAAACGCAATGTAGATGAGTGAAAACGATAAGTTAAAAAAACGTGCGGCTGAAATATTAAAAAGACTCGAAAAAGAATACCCGGCGGCTAAATGTCACCTCGAATTCCGTAATCCTTTCGAACTTCTCGTTTCTACTATATTATCCGCTCAGTGTACGGATGCACGCGTTAATATGATTATGACTCCGCTCTATGAAAATAAGTATAAGTCGCCTGATGATATCCTCGCCGATGGACTGGAAAATTTCAGAGAAAATATTAAGTCATGCAATTTCTTCAATAATAAGGCAAAATCCGTACTTGCTATCTGTAATATACTTAAAAAAGATTATAACGGCAAAGTACCCGATAGTCTGGAGGAACTTACGAAACTGCCCGGTATAGGCAGAAAATCAGCTAACGTGATTCTCGGCAACTGCTTCGGAAAAAAAGATGTTATCATAGTGGACACCCATTTTAAACGCGTAACAGGAAGACTCGGATTGACGGATAATGATGAACCGGAAAAAATCGAAGCTGACCTGAAAAAACTTATTCCTCCTGCAAAACAATATGTATTTTCTCATGTCATCGGTGACCATGGAAGGTATGTGTGCGAAGCCAGAAAACCAAAATGCGGAGTTTGTGTTTTGAACGATGTCTGCCCTTCTGATTCTTTGAAAAAATAATTTTTGCTTATATGAGTTTGTTGAATTTACCGGCACCTGATTTTTCCGCTATTGACTCGGACGGAAATTCGGTTTCTCTGTCGGATTATAAAGGGAAATATCTTTTGCTGATTTTTTATCCGAAAGATAATTCTCCCGTATGTACAAAACAACTCTGCGAATATAGTGACTCAATAGAAGATTTTTTGGAAATCGGCACGGATATGCTCGCGGTTAATACCGGTACTGTTGATGAACATAAATATTTTGGAGTCAAAAATAATATTAAAATTAAACTCCTGTCCGATACAGATAAAAAAATCAGCATGGATTACCGCGTACTGAATCTGCTTGGAATGCCTAAAAGAGCTGTGTTTTTAATAGATAAAAACGGTATAATAAGATATGAAAATATAATGCTGCCTGTTTTCTATAAAAAGAAAAATGCTTTAATTGATGAAATTTCGAAAATTATAAAATCTGTTGAAAGTGAAGAAAAAACTCCCTGATTTATCGAAAATTAAATTCGTATTGATGGACCTGGACGGCTGTCTTACTACCGGACATATTATTTATTCGACAAGCGGTGAAGATATTAAAATGTTTCATACTCATGATGGATTCGGACTTGTCAGAGGAAGACAATTCGGTCTGAAGTTCGGTGTTATCAGCGGTATGAGTTCACCGGTAAATAAAAGACGAACCGACCGTCTGAAAATCGAGTATATTTTCGAAAATGTTGACGATAAACTTGTTCCTTTTGAAAAACTGAAAAAAAAGTATAAACTTAAAAACGAAGAATTTGCTTATATAGGAGATGATGAGTTCGATATACCATTATTGAAAGCTGTAGGATTTTCCTGTTGCCCGAAAAGTGCCGTCGATGAAGTTAAAAATAATGTCCATTATGTATGTAAAAAAAACGGCGGGGAAGGGGCGGTAAGGGAAATGATTGATATGATACTGAAAGCAAAAAAATTAATTTAATTTTATATAAATTTAAATAATAATTATATGTCAGAAAAAAAATTAAGATTTAATTCAACCCTTATTCATGGCAGCGGTTACAAAGATAAACTCCTGAGCGCCAATGTTCCGATTTATCAAACTTCTACTTTTGCATTCGGGAGCGCCGAGGATGGGGAAAAATGTTTTCTCGGAGAAAGCAACGGTTATATTTATACACGGCTGGGAAATCCTACTATAAAAGCTCTGGAAACTACTGTTGCCCGGCTAGAAAACGGATTTGGTGCTGTTGCTACTGCCTCGGGTATGGCTGCTGTTAATACTGTCTATATGGCATTACTCGAAAAAGGTGCACATATGATTGGTACACAGGCTGTTTACGGTCCTTCAAGAAGTGTTATGGAAGAACAGTGGAAAAGATTCGGAGTTGAATCTACTTGGGTTGATACTTCGAATATTGAAAATATAAAAAATGCAATTAAATCGAATACTAAGGTCTTATATATTGAAACCCCGGCAAATCCTACGATTATGGTTTCTGATTTAAAAGCATGCTCTGAAATCGCAAAAGATAATAACTTACTGTTAGTTGTAGATAATACTTTCTGCAGCCCTTACCTTCAAAATCCACTCGACTTTGGGGCTGATGTTGTCATCCATTCTATGACTAAATTTATTAACGGACATGCCGATATTGTAGCCGGAATGATAGTTACAAAAACAGAAGAGATGTACAGAAAAATTCGACCTGTAATGGTAAACCTCGGTGGAAATATGGATCCGCATCAGGCTTACCTTGTTTTGCGCGGATTGAAAACTCTCGCAATAAGGATCGATAAAGCACAGGAAAATGCAATGAAAATTGCTGAGTATCTTGAAAAAAATCCTAAGGTTCAATGGGTAAAATATCCCGGTCTTAAATCACACCCTCAATACGAACTCGCAAAGAAACAAATGAGAGGTCCGGGCGCTATGATAAGTTTCGAACTGAAAGGAGGATTCGAAGCAGGAAAAATTCTTATGAATAACGTTAAACTGGCTCTCTTGGCCGTCTCTCTCGGAGGAGTGGAATCGCTTATCGAACACCCCGCTTCTATGACTCATTCGAAAGTATCTAAAGAAGCAAAACTCGAAGCAGGTATTACTGATGGACTTGTCAGATTTTCTACAGGTATTGAAGATGTAAACGACATAATCGAAGACCTCGAACAGTCACTTTCTAAAATTTAACTTTTATCAAATTTTTAAATTTATTTTGATGCAACTGTTTCTTAAAAAGTTGTAATCTCACAACTCTATATTTACTTTATTTTCTAACTCTTTAACTTTATAACCGTTCAACTTTTCAACTCACCAACCTTATAACCTTTCGATCTTTCAACTTTTTTGACTCTTCAGCCATTAAACCTCATTCACCTTCGAAATTTCATTCTAAGTTCCTGTCTCTAAAGACTTTTTTCTAACTTTGCCCATGAATCTCTTAATGCCGCTGTTCTGTTGAATACTAACCTTTTATCGTTTGAAAGCGGGTCAACGCAAAAATAACCCTGTCGTTCAAATTGAAATTTATCTCCCGGTTTTGAGCCAGTAAGCCCTTTTTCCAAACGGCATGTATTTAAGATTTTTAATGATTCGGGATTCAAAAATTCTTTGAAATCTTTTTCAGGGTCTGCTAACGGGTCTTCCGTAATAAATAATCTGTCATATAATCTTACTTCCGCCTCAATAGAATTATCCGCCGATATCCAGTGAATTGTCCCTTTTACTTTTCTCGTACTGCCTGTACCGCTTCGTGTTTCAGGGTCGTAGGTGCAGCGTAGTTCTGTGATTTCTCCCGAATCGTCTTTGACGACTTCATTGCATTTTATGATGTAAGCATATTTTAAACGTACTTCTCCGCCCGGAAATAATCTGTGATATTTTTTTGGAGGATTTTCAAGAAAATCTTCACGTTCAATAAAAATTTCTTTTGAAAAGAATAATACTCTTTTCCCTGCAGACATGTCTTCGGGGTTGTTGATTGCTTCCAGTTCTTCCGTCTTATCGTCGGGATAATTCGTTATTGTAATTTTCAAAGGATTCAATACTGCCATGACTCTTTGTACCCTTTTGTTTAAATCTTCTCTGATGCTGTACTCCAGCAATGCCACGTCTGTCATTGAATCTCTCTTTGAAACTCCTATTTTATCCGCAAAATTTCTTATTGATTCCGGAGTGTACCCGCGCCTTCTGAGTCCGGATATCGTCGGCATCCTTGGATCATCCCACCCGGTGACGTGTTTCTCTTCCACAAGTTCCAGAAGTTTGCGCTTGCTCATTACGGTATAACTCAGATTTAATCTGGCAAATTCAATTTGCTGCGGACGGTTAGGAAGACATAGTTCGATTAAGAACCAATCGTATAAAGGACGATGAATTTCAAATTCAAGTGTGCAAATCGAATGTGTAATTCCCTCAATCCAGTCTGATATCGGATGTGCATAATCATACATAGGGTATATGCACCATTTATCTTCAGTACGGTGATGTGTTGCTCTTTTTATCCTGTAAATAACAGGGTCACGTAAATGCATATTGGGAGATGACATATCGATTTTTGCCCGTAGAGTATGTGTACCGTCTTCATATTTTCCTGATTTCATTTCCTCGAAAAGTTTAAGATTCTCCTCTATGCTGCGTTCGCGGTAAGGTGAATGTACACCTGCTTCCGTTGGAGTGCCTTTTTGGTTTTTTATTTCTTCGGATGTCGAAGAATCTACGTACGCTTTTCCTTTTTTTATTAACTGTATTGCTAATTCATACATCTTTTCAAAATAATCTGATGCGTAATACAACCTGTCGTCCCAGTCGAATCCGAGCCACCTGACGTCTTCTATTATTGATTCTACATATTCAATGTCTTCTTTAATCGGGTTTGTGTCGTCGAATCGGAGATTGCAAAGCCCTCTGTAATCCCTTGCAATTCCGAAATTCAGACATATTGATTTGGCATGCCCGATGTGAAGATATCCGTTCGGCTCGGGAGGAAAACGCGTTTGCACTCTGCCGTCATTTTTGTTGTTCTTTATATCTTCGTTAATTATCTCTCGAATAAAATTTGTCTGTACGGGTAAATTGTTTTCCATTATGTTATAGGTACTTTTTAATAGTTTAAAATACTTTAATTAAAAAATAATTTCAGTATCAAAAAGAGTTCACCTTGTGTGTTGAGTTAATGGAATAAATCTGCTGCCTTTAAATCTTTCAACGAAATACTACCTTAGTCTTTCCGTTATGCTGTCAATTCGTCTTATCGTTTGTTCTTTCCCGATGATAAACATAATATCAATTATTCCGGGACCTCCGCTGACACCTGTAAGTGCCAGCCTTAAAGGGTGTATGATGTTTCCTTTCCCTGTGTTTAACTCAGAGGCTGTATCATTTAATACTGTCTCGTAATCTTGCCTTGACGGGTTTTCCAATTGATTTATTTTTTCTTTAAACTTTTTAAGTATCTCCTCTGATTGTTTTCCTTTCCATCCCTTTCTAACTGCGGTTTCTTCGTAAGTAACCGGCTCTTCAAAAAAATAAAATCCCTTCTCGTAAAATTCTTTTATGAACGATACTCTCTCTTTCATGGAATCCGTAACTTTTTTTAGATATTCGTCGGATAATTGTAATTTTGAATATTTTGATTTGTTAAGCTCGTTTCTGAGTGATTTTATTAATTCACTGTCGGATTTTTTTCTCAAATGTTCTGCATTCAGCCAATTCAGTTTTTCGATGTCGAATATCGCTCCCGATTTGTTTACCCTTTCCAGAGTAAAAACATCAATCAGTTCATTTAAATCGTATAATTCTCTGTCATCTCCCGCAGTCCAGCCGAGTAATGCAATAAAATTTATCAGAGCTTCCTTTAAATATCCTTTTTTAATGTAATCTTCAACGGCTACATCACCCTGCCGTTTGCTGAGTTTTGTTCGGTCGGGATTAAGAAGCAAGGGCAGGTGTGCAAATATCGGCTTTTTCCATCCGAATGCTTCATATAAAAGAACATGTTTGGGAGTAGACGGAAGCCATTCCTCACCGCGTATTACGTGAGTTATTCCCATTAAATAATCATCTACAACATTTGCAAGATGATATGTCGGATATCCGTCGGATTTGATTAATATCTGATCGTCTATTGTGTTTCCTGAAAATTCTACTTCACCCCTGATATAATCATTAAACCTGATTGTCTTTTCGGGTTCTACATTTAACCGGATGACGTAGGGTATTCCGTCATTTAGTTTTTTGCTGGCTTCCCCTGCTGGCAGATTCAGACAGTATTTATCATATTTAGTCTGAGGTAATTTTTGATTTTTTTGTTCCCGGCGGATCATATTTAAACGTTCGGCTGTGCAAAAACAATAATAAGCTTTTTCTTCTTTTATCAGAAAATCTGTATGTTCTTTGTATATTTTCAGACGTTCGGATTGATAATAAGGTGCATGTAATCCGTCTTTGACAGGTCCTTCGTCATAATCAATTCCTGCCCATTTCAAAGTATTTATTATATTTTCGACAGCTTCAGGGAAATATCGCGTTCTGTCTGTGTCTTCGATTCTTAAAATGAAATCCCCGCCGTTATGACGGGCAAAAAGATAATTGTATAATGCTGTTCGTAAATTTCCGATATGTACAAATCCCGTCGGTGAGGGTGCATACCTTACTCTTACTCTTTTTAATTCGGACATTTGATTGTTATTTTTTGATAAATATACTTATATCTTTCGATAAATTAAATTTAAAACACCTTATACGATATAAACTGATATTTTATATCTTGTATTAATTATTATTCAAAGTCATTTTCTTCGCTGTCAAAATACTTTATTCCGAAAGATTCCAGTAAATCGTCTTCGAAGAAAAATTTGCTTTCACCGAATGCTGGCTTTAAGTCGCTTAACCATTTTGCGTTTTCGTCGTAAGTTGCAAAAAAAGGTCGTGCTACCCATTCCGGATTTCTGCCCTGTATGAATCTTAATACAAATACTTTTTCTCCTTTGATTTCTGAAACTCCAAGTACCTGAACTTTTCCGGGAGTCGAACTCATGCTCGGTCCCCTGACTGTTCTGCAAATACCGCTCACACTTTGATATGCCTTCCTGAATATGTTCCACGCATCAACTAACTTCACAGCAAAAAAATGCTGTGCTCCCGTGTTTCGCTCGATAAATAAATAATAAGGTATGATGGATAAATTTACTTGCTTGCGCCACATCTCAGACCAGATTTCCGGTTTGTCGTTTATGTGTTTGATAATCGGTGACTGTGTTCTTATCTGTGCTCCGGTTTCCAGAATTCTTTTTATTGCTTCCCTTACTTCGGGCGGTTCAAGTTCGATTGGATGATTGAAATGTGCCATTATTGACAGGTTTATTCCTTTTTTCACTATCTTCTCAAATAACCTTATTAAATCATCCGAATCATCGTCGCTTAGGTAACGGTAAGGCCAGTAACTTAATGATTTTGTCCCTATCCTTATGGTTTGTATGTTGTGAAGTTCATCTTTCAGTATTGGTTCGATGTATTGTTCAAGTATTTTTGCTTTCATTGTCATAGGGTCTCCGCCGGTAAACAAAAAATCCGTTATCTCGAGATGATTCCTTAAATATTCGTATAATTGTTCAGTCTCTTTTGTCGAAAATTTTATTTCACTGATGCCCGTAAACTGCGGCCAGCGGAAACAAAATGTACAGTATGCGTGACACGTCTGTCCCTGACTCGGAAAAAATAGTACTGTTTCCCTGTATTTGTGCTGAACCCCGGTCAAAGGTTCACCGTTTACGATGGGTATGTTTTTTAACTGTGAGGCGGGATTGGGATTTAGTTCGTGCTGTATCTGATGGGCTATGTTTTTAATCTCTGTCTTTGGCAATTCATCATCTATACACTTTTCTATTATGTCAAAATGATCTTGCCTGAGCATCTCTTTCCTCGGAAATGTCAACGTGTATATCGGGTCTTCAGGTATGTTGTCCCAGTTTATTAAATTGTTAATTACAAAATTGTTTGTCTTGAAGGGTAGTACCGATGCAACAATTTCAATTTCTTTTTTTTCACGCTCGCTTAATTTGTCTGTTTGCGGGATTTCCCTGAAGTTTCTGGAAGTGTAGCTTATATATGCTGCCTTATCCATTGCTACCTCCTCTCTTTTTTGATTTTAAAAAGTTTTAAATAGAGTATAATGAATGTGAGTTCCGACCTGTACATATTCTACAACACCCTTTATTATTTTATTGTTCCTTATAATCTTTTTTTGTATAACTAACCCCGGTTCATTTATTTCAGAAATTCCGAATACCGAACTCTGACTCTTCTTATTTAAGTGTACCTTCCGGGTTTTTTATTTCAAAACCTCATTACTCTGTTCACTTTTCAAGCTCAATAAAATTTTATTTCTCATACTTCGATTTTTATTATTACTTTTTTTTAGTATTGACTGATAAAATTAAATAAACTATGTTTTTTAAAATTAAAATAAGGAGGAGTTATGAAGAAGGTATTATTTTCTTTTCTGTTAGTTTTTATTATTTCACAATTTTCTTTTTCACAAACGGATAGTCTTAATTCCTGGTCGGTTAATGTTACAGATGTAGGTAGGATTTATTGCGGTGCGATTAATCCACTGAACGATAATACAATGTATATTGCAGGATTGGATTCGGGTGTCTATAAAACTACAAACGCCGGTTTGAACTGGTTTGCAATCAATAACGGATTGTTGTATAAAAAAGTACAGGCGTTTGCCGTTTCACCTTCAAATCCGGATATATTATATTGCGGTACAGATTCTCTCGGCGGTGTCAATAACGGAATCTATAAATCTTCGGATGCCGGTAATAACTGGACCCTTATTAATAACGGATTGCTTGACCATGGTATTCAGGCAATTGCTGTTCACCCTTCTAATCCGAATATTGTTTGGATAACGGTATTTAATGCCGTCGGACCGGCAGCTATCGGAATTTATAAAACAACAGACGGAGGTGCAAACTGGTTTGCTGCGAATAATGGTATTGCATCCGATAATAAAAATTTTCTCGCTATAATTGTGAATCCCCTGAATCCGGATGTATTGTATGCGGGAACTTCACTGGTTCTCCCGGGAAGTACCGGTCCTTCAAAAATCTATAAGTCTTTTGACGGAGGATTGAATTGGGTGCTGATGAGTAATGGTATGCCTACGGCGACTACTTCTAATAATCCTGTAAGAGCTTTGTGTTTTTCACAGAATGATACTTCCGTTGTACTGGCGGCACTATTTGTTAACGACACAACAGGCGGTATTTATTTAACTACTAACAGCGGAAATAACTGGACTAAAAAGTACGGAGGTCTGCCGAATACAACCGGAACTTTGTACAGAGCTTGTATGATTAAACCTGATGCGCCTGATGAATTTTACCTTGGAGTTGACCAGTCTTCTGCCACTACTCCGAGAGGCGTCTGGAGGTCAACAAACAACGGAAATAACTGGACAGATTTCAGCGGAGGATTGTTGCTCAATACTTATTCAACAAGACTTCTGATGTATAAGCAGTCAAATCATACTCTTTATGCGGGTTGTTCACATTCGACGATAGTAGCAGGACGCGGATTATTCGAATATACATTTCCCCCTACCGGTGTAAAACACATTACTTCGGATATTCCCGGTTCTTATTATCTGGGACAGAATTACCCCAATCCATTCAACCCCTTAACAAAAATTAAATTTTCTGTTCCTGCTGACGGATTTGTTAAATTAAAAATTTTTGATGTACTCGGCAGAGAAATTACTGTACTTGTAAACGAAGTGAAAAATGCAGGTACTTATGTCGTTGATTTTGATGCCTCTGGTCTTTCGGGCGGTGTGTATTTCTATAAAATCGAAGTCAATGGCTTTGTCGATGTAAAGAAAATGATGCTGATAAAGTAATGAGTGGCAAGTAACTCGTAACACGTAACGAGTAACATAAGGGTTATCGTTGAAAAACGTT
>Ga0208828_1000700_pt1 | contig 14437 bp, 11 predicted proteins | sample Kivu_160m_FD_185487 | JGI IMG/M metagenome (GOLD analysis project Ga0208828, IMG submission 185487) | Freshwater microbial communities from Lake Kivu, Western Province, Rwanda to study Microbial Dark Matter (Phase II) - Kivu_160m (SPAdes)... | ecosystem: Environmental > Aquatic > Freshwater >... | reverse complement strand
CTAGGAGAGAAGATGGGGGACACATTAAAGTGTCCCCCTTCTGAGATCGGATGGGAGAGATGAAACCGACGATCGAGTGGGCGAACGGAAAGGTCGTCATGATCGACCAGCGGCGGCTTCCGCTCGAGGAGGCGTACGTCGAGTGCGGGACCGTCGAGGAGGTCGCCCGGGCCATCGAGACGATGGTCATCCGCGGAGCTCCGGCGATCGGCATCGCCGCGGCCATGGGCGTCGCCCTGGGCGTTTTGAACCTCAAGCCCAGCGCCGACCTGACGATTGAATACTCGAAAATCGCCAAACGCCTCGAGCGCACCCGGCCGACCGCCCGCAACCTCTTCTGGGCCCTCGAACGGATGGACCGCGTTTTTCGGATGAGCCGGCCTCTCCCCTTGGCCGACCTCAAGAAGAGGCTTGTCGAGGAAGCCCTGACCATCGAACGCGAAGACGAGAGGATCTGCCGCCGGATCGGGGCGAACGGCGCGGCCCTCGTCAAGGACGGCGATACCGTCCTGACCCACTGCAACGCCGGCGGCTTGGCCACGGCGGGATACGGGACGGCCGTCGGCGTCATCCGGGCGGCCTGGGAAGGGGGGAAGAAAATCAGCGTCCTGGTCGACGAGACGCGGCCGTTCCTCCAAGGCGCCCGGCTGACGGCCTGGGAGATGGAGAAAATCGGCGTTCCCTACCGGGTCGTCACCGACAACATGGCCGGCTGGCTGATGCAAAGGGGCGAGGTCAGCCTGGCCGTGGTCGGGGCGGACAGGATCGTCCGGAACGGCGACACGGCCAACAAGATCGGGACGTACACCGTCGCCGTCCTTTGCCGCGAGAACGCGATCCCGTTCTACGTCGCCGCTCCGCTCTCGACCTTCGATTTTTCCCTGGCCGACGGGTCGGGGATTCCGATCGAGGAGCGGCCCGCGGCCGAGGTCCGGGAGGTCAACGGCCGGCTCATCGTCCCCCCGGCGGCGGCGGTGCGGAATCCGGCTTTCGACGTCACCCCGGTCCGCTACATCACGGCTTTCATCACCGAGGAGGGCATCGTCCGGCCTCCGTTCGATAAGACGGGGACACATCACTTATTTCGGGAGAAATAAGTGATGTGTCCCCGTCTTTCTTGTCTTCTGGCTATCGAAACCTCGTGCGACGAGACGTCGGCGGCCGTCGTCCGCGACGACCTCTCGATCCTGAGCAACGTCGTCCTCTCCCAGGACGAAATCCACGCCCCCTACGGCGGGGTCGTCCCCGAGCTCGCCTCGCGCCAGCACCTCAGGGCGATCGTCCCGGTCGTCCGGGAGAGCCTCGCCGCCGCGGGACTTCCGCTCGAGGCAATGGACTATTTCGCCGTCACCCAGGGGCCGGGGCTCATCGGCTCGCTCCTCGTCGGCTTGTGCTTCGCCAAGGGGCTGGCCTATTATCACCGCAAGCCGGTCTTGGGGATCGATCACGTCCAGGCCCATATCGAGAGCGCGTTCCTCGAGAGGCCGGACTTGGAATTTCCGATGCTCGCCCTCGTCGTCTCGGGGGGGCACACGTCGCTCTTCGTCTTGAGGAAAAAGCTCGCCTACCGTCTCCTCGGCAAGACCCGCGATGACGCCGCCGGAGAATGCCTCGACAAAATCGCCAAATTCCTGGAGCTCGGCTATCCGGGAGGACCCGTCATCCAGAAGCTCGGGGCGGCCGGAGATACGGCGCGGTTCGCCTTCGGCCTGCCGCGGATGTCCGACCGCAGCTTCGATTTCAGCTTCAGCGGGCTCAAGACAGCCGCCCTCCGGATCATCCGCTCGGAGAAAATCTCCAAGGACGGGCCCCATCTCGCCGACTTCCTGGCGAGCTTCGAGAACGCCGTCGTCCGCTCCCTCCTAAAAAATCTCGGGCGGGCGGCCGAGGTCGTCGAGCCGAAATCCCTGATTCTCTGCGGCGGCGTCGCCCGGAACAAAAGGCTCCGGGCGGAGTTCGAGAGGCTGGCTGCGGGAAAAGGATTCGGCTTCGCCATTCCTTCGCCCAAGCTCTGCACCGACAACGCGGCCATGGTCGGGGCCCTGGCCTGGACGATCGTCAAGAGCCGGAAAAGAATCCCTTCGACCCTGGACCTCGACGCCTACCCCAGATAAGAATAAGAGAAAACGCTTCTCGAAGCCTCAGAGAGAAGCGTTTTCTCTTTATTTCCGGAGGGGGAGGATCTGGACGAGATAGGGGTCCTCGAGAAGGTTTTCGTCCGAATATTTCCTCAAGTCGACGGTCAGGTCGTAGACGTAAAGGCCGCGCCATCGATACGCTGCCGCGGGCGTGAATACCCTCTCGGCCATCTCCCGGTTCGTCCTCGCCTCGAAAAGCGGGAGGTCGAAAAACCCGGCCCGGATCTCGTGCTCGCCCTTGACCGATCCGTACCTGAGCTTGACCGCCTCGAGGGGCGTCCTGGAGCTGAAGAGGAACCGGTAGGATTTCGCGAAGTGGAGATACATCTCGGCCTCGTTCTTGGCCACGACGCCCCTCCCCATGGGCATCAGGTAGAAACCGAGCGACCCCCCTCCCGAAAACCGGACGGTCCAGGAGGGAAAGAGCGCCGTCCGGGGAAAGAGGACGCAGAGGAATATCCCGGCGGCGAGAAGGACGGCCGCCACGGCGGCGTGGAAGGCGGGCTTCGACGGACCCCGATCCCTGTTTTTCGTCAGGAGATAGACGGCGACGAAGACGGCCACGGCCGCCGTCCAAACGTAGTTCGGCCAATACCCCGCGTTATTGACCTTGATGAACGAGGGGAGGAGGGAGGGCAGGAAGAAGCGGATGTTGCTCAGGTGGACGAACAGGTCCCCCGCCCGCTGGGTGTAATCATGGGTCGTGGGCTGGTAGAGGAACGAGGGATGGCGGAGAAGGACGAGCGAAACCGCCGTCCCCGCCGCGGCGGCCGCGCCGAACAGCCAGCGGAAAAACCGCCTCCCGTTGTGGGCGAGGAAATATCCCACGGCCACCGCTCCGATCCATGACAGGGGGGCCAGGACCCTGGCCTGGGGGCAGTAGCCTTGGCGGTGGGTGAAGAAGGCGTAGTTGAGGACGAAGGGCCCGGCGATGAGGAGCATCCCAATGAGCTCCTTGCGCGCTCGCCGGACCATCTCGACGAGGCCGAGCAGGGCGAAGGCATAGAAGGGGGCGTAGAGGAAAAGGCCGTCGCGCTGGTCGAGAAAATAGTCGAGGAAAGTCTCGATCCGGGAAGCCAAGGGAAGCTCGAGGAAGGCGTTCGTCAGCTCCCGAGCCTCGGACGCGGTGATCGTCCCTTCATAGACGGCGAAGGGCGAGGGCGTCCCGTACATGTCCCAGACCCCGTAATAGAACGTCGCCATTCCCATGAGGGCCGGGACGGCCATGAGCCATATCCGGGCCCGCATCCGGTGCGTCGTCCAGAGATAATAGGCGGCCACGGCCAGGAGGGGCCAGAAGATGAGGTTGTATTTCAGCCCGAACCAGAAAAACGTCCCTAGGAGGGCGCCGAAAAAAATCAGATGGCCGTTGCGGAGAGGGCGTTTCCTCCGGACCATCCGATAGATATAGACCGAGAAAAGGGCGATGGGGATTTCGGGGTAGAGATGGATCGCGTAAAAAAGGACGGGCGTGCTGAAGGCATAAAGCCCCCACAGGCCAAGAGCGAGCTTTTCCCTCCCCCAGAGGTCGCGGGCCAGGAGATAGAGTTGGAGGCCGAGGAGGACGGCCCAGACGGCCAGGCTGATCTTGAGGAGGAAGGTCCGGAGGAATCCTTCGCCGACGAGCTGGCTCAGGCCGTAGAAGGGGACCAGGAGGGCCGAGATCCCGGGGAGGTTGATGGGATAGATGTGCCCCTGGCCGCGCCTTCCCTGCCGGGCGTAGATCCCCATCCTCAGGCGGGGATTGTCCTTGCGGGCGTAGAAATGGAAGTAATCCCGTCCCGCGTGGTTGTTGAAAACGTTGATGTCCCCGTCGAAAAGGAGGCTGTGGGAAGTCAGGAGGTAGTTCGGCTCGTCGCCCGAGAACGTCTCGCCCTCGAGGACGAGGAGGGCGGCCGAGAGGCCGTAGACGAGAAAGGCGGCGAGAAAGAGGGCGGCGAGCCTCCGGCGGAGGGGGAGGGCGAGAAAGCGGTCGAGGCGCGTCCGGAAGAATCCGGGCCGGGGTTCCCGAAGGGGGCGGCGGACTGAAACCCAGAGATAGACAGCGGCGGCGAAGGCGAGGCCGAGGAGGATGCCGAGGCGGGCCCGGAAATCGCTCCGGGTCAGGTAGTCGGCATGTAGAAAGGGCGCCGCGAGGAGGACGAGGAAGGGCGTACTCGCCCGGACGAAGTCTTCCCGTCCGTTCACGGCCTCGAGGCCATGAAGCCGGAAATCGCGCCGGGCGAAAAAACGCCTTCCGAGGAGGAGAGCGGCCGCGGCGAAGGCCCAAAGGCCTAGGAAAACGGCGAGCGACGAGCCGGAAATATGGAAGCTGTGGTTGAGGATCGTCGCGGACCGCGATTGGATGGCTGTCGCTGCGGCAACGGCGAGGCCGGCCCCGGCCAGGACGAGCCGGGCCGTCGCCCCAACGTCTCTCCGGTTCATCGTCCTCATCTTATCAGAAAGGCGGGGACACATCACTTAATTGTCCAAAAGCGGACATATAAGTGATGTGTCCCCGTCTTGATTATGATAAGATTTGCACCGAAAGAGCTGCATGGACGCCCCGGCCCGGACCAAAAAAGTCATCGTCGTCATGCCGGCCTACAACGCCGAGAAGACGCTCGAGCGGACGCTTCACGACATCGACCGGGTCTGGATCGACGACATCCTCCTTGTCGACGACAACAGCCGGGACGGAACCGTCGACCTGGCCCGCCGCCTCGGCCTCAAGGTTTTCGGCCACGACAGGAACATGGGCTACGGCGGAAACCAGAAGACCTGCTACGCCGAGGCCCTCCGGCTCGGCGGGGACATCATGATCATGGTCCACCCGGACCACCAGTACGACCCGCGGGTCATCCCCCAGCTCGTCCTCCCCCTCCTCAACGGCGAGTGCGACGCCGTCTTCGGCTCGCGGATGCTCGGCGGCCGGCCGCTCGAGGGGGGAATGCCTAAATGGAAGTACCTGGCCAATATCTTCCTCACGGCCTTCGAAAACGCGACATTTTACATGTACCTGACCGAATACCATTCGGGACTCCGGGCGTATTCCCGCCGCTACCTCGAGACCGTCAACTTCATGGCCAATTCGAACGATTTCGTCTTCGACTCGGAGATCATCGCCCAGGGCGTCCTCCACGGGATGCGGATCCGGGAGATCCCGATCGAGACGCGCTACTTCCCCGAAGCTTCCCAAATCGGCCTCAAGCGGAGCATCGTCTACGGCCTGTCCATCCTTAAGACGCTCGTTAAGTTCAAGCTCCACAAGAAGGGCTGGGCCCGGTTCGAGATGTTCAACGGGCGGGGCGGATCGCGAAAACGTACGGAGTGACGGCCGTTTCGACGGCCGATCTCCTTTCGAGGTGAATCGAGACCCGGGCCAGCCAGGCCCCCTTCCACCGGTAGAAGAGCATCGGTTTGACCGTCCGGGTCAGGACCTCGCCCCGGCTCGAGGCCTCGAAGGCCGGCTCGTCGAAGAGGGCGCAGCGGAGGTCGTAATCCCCGCGGGTCGAACCGAACTCGACTTCGAGGGCGTCGAAAGGCCGGCGGGTGGAAAAGTAGAAGTTGTAATCCCGGTTGTCCTGGAGGATGGAGAACCGGGCGGGGGACTCCATCCGGGCGACCCTGGAGAGGGAGTGGAAGGTCCATTTGTCTCCCGATTCGAGCGCCGCCGGCCGGGGCGACATGAGGACGGCCCGGGGTGAGAGGACATATATCGCCGCGAAGCCGGCCAGGAGAGCGCCGGCGAGGGCGGCGTGGGCGCCGAAAGGGAGTCGAAAATCGTGCTTCCGGACGGCGAGATAGGCCAGGACGAAAAAGGCCAGGCCGACGAGCCAGACGAGGTTGGGCAGCCAGCGGCTTTCCTCGACCTTGAGGAATGAGGGGAGGAGGTTGGGAAGGTAGAGATGGAGGTTGCTTAGGGTGACGAAGAGGTCGCCGGCCCTCTCGGTTGCCCCGGCCGTCGTCTCCTGGTAGAGGGCGAAGGGATGCTTCAAAAGCACCCAGACGAATAGAAAACTCAGGGCCGTGTCGCCGTAGAAGAGAAGCCGGAAGATCCTCTTTTTCCCCTCAGCCAGGAAAAAGCCGAGAAAGATGACGAGGACCCACGTCACGGCGACAAGAGGCCGGGCCTGAGGGGCGTATCCCGTCCGCTGGGTCAGGAAGGCCGAAACGAGGACGTAAGGCCCGGCGACGAAGAGAAGAAGTCCGGCGTGCCCGGCCCGACGGCGGAATATCTCCACCAAGCCGAGAAAGGCCGAGAAGTAAAGGGGGGCATAAAGGAGGAGGCCGTCCCTCTGGTCGAGGAAATAGCCGGCCAGGGTTTCCCAGCGGAAGCGGAACGGGATCCCGGTCAGGAGGTCTTTCAGGAAGCCGAGGGACTGGCGTCCGTCCATGGCCCCCTGCCACGAGACCGAAGTCGGATTGAGCGAGCCGTAGAGGGCGTATTGGAAAAGGAAATAGAGGGCGAGGACGGCCGCCGAAGGAGCGGCGAGGGCGAGGATCCGGCCGAGGCGTCCCTTCGCTTCCCCTTTTTTCCAAACCGCCCAGAGGGCGACGAGAAAGAGAGGCCCCTGGAGGAAGAAATACTTCAGGGCGTGAAACCAGACGAGGGAGGAAATGAGAATCCCGAGGAGGACGATGCGGCCGGTCGGGAAACGGGGCGAGAACCGGATGAGACGGAAAGCCGTCAAGGACAGAAGGGCGACGATGAGCTCCGGATAGACGTGGAGGGAGTAGAAAAAGAGCGGGGCGGTGAAGCCGGCCAGGGCCCAAAGGCCGAGGGCGAGCCTCTCCCGGCCCCATTCCCGCCTGGCATAGAGATAGATTTGAATCCCCAGGAGGGCGCCGAAGACGGCCATCCCGAAACGGACGAGGAAAACGAGGGCTCCCTTTCCGAGAGCCAGGCCGAGGGCGTAGAAGGGAAGGAGGAGGACCGAGACGCCGGGGGAGTGGAACGAGTATTGATGCCCGGGTTTTCTCCCCGGAACCTGGTGCGGGCGGATGGGCGCCTGGGGGGGCGTATAGGCCTCGAAGTCGCGCCGCTCGTAATTCGCCGAAAGCTCGAGGTCGCCGTCCTTGAGGAGGCTGTGGGTCATGAGGAGGTAATGGGGCTCGTCGCCGCCGAAGGAGACGCCCCTGGCGTTGATGAGGAGGGCGCCCCCGCTCGAGACGGCCAGGGAAAGGAGGAAGAGAGCGGCCAACCGCCGGCGGAGGGGCCAGGCGATGAAGCGGCCGATGGTCTTTTCGCCCCACCGCGATTTGCCCTCGCCCTCGACCTCGGCCACCCGGGCCGCCTTGAGATAGAGGACGGCGGCGACGACTCCGGCGAGGAGAAGGCCGAGCCGGATTTGAAGGTCGTCCCTATCGAGATATTTCGACAGGGCGAGCGGGGCGGCGAGGAAGAAGATCATCGGCCCGTACGTCGGGAGGTCGAGGGCCAGGGCCTCTTTGTATTTCAATCCGCTGTTTTTCGTCCAGATCTGGCTCGAGAGGGCCCACAATCCCATGAGGAGGAACATGATGAGGACCGCCGAAACGAGGAGCGAGACCAGGGAGGGGAGGTAAGCGTGGAGGCGGAAGGTGAACGCGGGGGCGAGCCGGCGGAGGTGGACAAAGACAGCCAGAGAGGCGGCCAGTGCCAGGAAATAAATGATCCGGCCGGCCGCGCGGATGCTTTTCATCGTCCTGAACTTTAATGCCCGATCCCCGGGGCTGTCAAGGAAATCCCGGAGCGGGGTATAATGAGACTTCATGGCGAAGGCACCAATCCCCGACGGCCTCCCCCCCCGGACGCTTTTTCTCGAGCTGACGAGCCACTGCAACATGCACTGCGCCTTCTGCCCGTCCGACGTCCTCCGCCGGCCCAAGGGCCACCTGCCGGACGAGACGGCCCGCCGGTTTCTCGGCGAGCTCCGTGCCCTGGGGATCAAGGCCCCCGTCCTCCTCAACGTCCTCGGCGAGCCCCTCCTCAACAAACGCGTCTTCGCCTATCTCGACCTTCTCGAGGAAGCCGGCCATCCCGTGACCCTCATCACGAACATGACCCTCCTCGCCGACCCTTCCGTCCGGGCTGAGATCCTTCGCCACGACAACGTCACCCTGGCCCTCAGCCTTCAAACCGCCACCCGCCGCTCCTACGAGATGAGGGGCTATCCGAAGATGCCCTTCAAGAAATTCTTCGGCCTGATCTTCGACGTCGTCGAGGATAAATTCCGGCTGGGGAGCGGGACGAGGCTCGAGATCCACGTCGCCACGAACTACGTCCTGGCCCACGACCGGACCGTCCAGGCCGACGGCGGGCTCGACCTTTGGAGGAATTTTCCGGACGAAAAAGCGGAGCGGCATTTCATCGGCCGCCTGCTTCAGCGGCTCGAACGCCTCGCCGCGGCCATGGAGAAAAAACACGCTCCCGCTTTCGCCCGCGAGAGGGAACGGACGGCCGCGATCTATAAAGACCATATCGGAACGAGAATCGCCGTCAACCGGGCCATGCTCCCCCCCGATTTTCACCGCCTCAAGGACGATGTCTTCTGGGGATATATGGCCCTGCCCAACGTCTTCCTCATCTTCAAATCGCTCGAGCTCTGGACCCGCGCCCCGGCGTTCCTCAAGGCCGCCCTTCCGCCCGGCAAATTCGTCTACGTCGAGGAACGCCAAGAGCCCCGGACGTGCCTCATGGCCGAAAGCTTCGGCCTGCTGGCCAACGGCGACTTCGTCCTCTGCTGCCTGGACTACGAAGGCGAAATGAAGATCGGCTCGATCGGCGAGATGACGGTCGAGGAGGCCCTGACTTCAACCAAGCGGGCGGCCGTCCGGGCCGACGCGATGACCGAGGCCGTCTGCCGGCGCTGCAAGGGGAACGTCTTCATCTTCGATACCGGGCCCCTCGCCGGGGATGCACAGGCCGTGGACAAGTTCGGCCGGGGATGGTGGGACTTCGAGCCGTCTCTCCACGGCGTCGGGGGGCGCTGGACGAAGGGCGAGGCCTGGTCCTATGTCTATGCCCGGATCCCGGCCCGCCGTCTCCGCGTTTCCTTTTTTTCCCCCTTCGAAGAGGGCGCGCCGCTCCGCCTCGCGATTTCCGCCTTCGACGAAGGGCGGGAGGATTTTTCCCGGGCCGAAACTTTTTCTTTGCCCTCCTCTCCGGGAAAGGTCCACGAATTCGAGGCGGCTTTCGATTTCGCGCCGGGACGCCTTTGCCGGGTCGAGATCGCCTCGCCGACCTTCGTCCCGGACGAGAAGCTCCATCCCGGCGACAATCGAACCCTCGGCCTGGCCGTTTTCGCCATCGTTCTCCGGCGATGAGTAGCGTTGTCGGCGAAGCCATGGGCATCGGGCCGGTCTTGTAATAAAATGAACGGCCGAACGTATTCAAAAAGAGAGACGATGGTGAAGATAAAAACGGGTTTGGCGGTGTTCCTGGCCTCGTTCCTGGCGCTGTTCTCTTGTCGTTCCGAAAACGAATCCCCGCCTCCGAATCATGCGGCTCCGCCTCCGCCGCCGGAACGCAAGGCCGTTTCTCTCGATATCCCCCACAACGAAATCGCCAGGTTCCTCAGCGGCCTGCCTTCCGAGTCGGAATCGTATCGGCCTCTCCGGGAGACGCCCGTTTGGCAGGAATACGCGGCGGCGGTCGAGACGAATTGGGCCGCGGTCGAGGAAGACCGCCTGAAGCCGATGACGGACTGGGCCAAGACGGAGCTCGCCGAGCCGAGCGGCTCGGCCAGGGTTGTTTTCTACCCCTTCGGCGGTCCGGATTTCATTACCGTCTTTCGCCTTTTTCCCAAGGCCGAAACGTACGTCCTTCTCGGGCTGGAGGCCGTCGGCAACCTCCCCGTCCTCCTGCCGATGACGCCGTCCCAAATCGAAGGCTACCTGGCCCTGATGAACGCCGCTCTGGCCGATTTCTTCATGCGGAGCTATTTCATCACCGGCCACATGGACGCGAGCCTGCCCCAGCTCGACGGCGTCCTCCCGGTCATCGCCTTCTTCCTGGCGAAATCGGGAAATTCCATCGCCGCCGTCCGCCGGGTCGATTTCACCCCGGAAGGCGGGCTTCTCGAAACGCCCTATCCGACGCTCGACGAGAAAGCCGGAAGGCCGAAGGGGATCCGGATCGACTTCGTCGCCGCCGGGGCGGATAAGATCCAGACCCTCTACTATTTCTCCGGCGACCTGGAGGACGGTGTCTTCCTCCCCGAAAAGCCTTTCTTCCGCTATCTGGACAAGCTCCCCGAGGTGACGACGTTCATCAAATCGGCCTCCTATCTCCTTCAGTACGAGACTTTCAGCCGGATCCGGAATCTCATCCTGTCCAAGAGCCGTTACATCCTCGAGGACGACACGGGCGTTCCTTATCGATATTTCCAGAAAGGATGGAACGTCCGGCTGTACGGCGTCTACGAGAAGCCGATCAAGGATTTCAGCGGGGTCGATCAGGAGGACCTCGCGGCCGCCTACCGCGAGCCGGGCGCGGCCAAGCCGCTCCCCTTCAGCCTCGGCTATCACTGGCGGGACCGCAAGGACAACCTCCTCTTCATCCGCCGGGATTAGTTTTTTTGTGTCTTAATACTTTTTCAGGCAGCGCTTCTGTCGACATTTTTGGCGATATTTAAGAATACGCGGATCGAAGATTTGTCTGTCTATAAACCCTCGTAACGATCTTCGCTTCATTTTGTTTTGGGTTTCTGTTAATTTAAACGTCAATGGCAAGAATTACGTTTAAAAAAGGAATCGCCGTTTCAAAATATTTTATTCTACTGATGAGTCTTCTAATTATTTATTGGCGAGCACCGCGGCTAATCTATGAACCACGTTTTTATGCCGAAGAGGGGACGTTATTTTTCTCATATGCCTTTGCCAATCCCTTCTTTTTAGCATTGTTCTCTCCCTCTTTAACCCTTTCCATCGGATACTATAATTTCTATGCCAATTTAAGCACGACGTTAGCGGCAAATTTAGTTCCTCTCGAATATGCACCGTTCATAACGATGCTGTTCGCTTTATTCGTCCAATTCATTCCTATAATGATCATTTTAAAGGGAAAATCTGTTTTATGGGACAGCACCGAAAAAAAGATCTTTAGCATTTTAATATATCTTTTTGCGCCTTCGAGCGGAGAAATTTGGCTTCAAACGATCAATAGTCAATTTTATTTTTGTTTGATAACTTTCATGATTCTTTTAGAGAATCAAAGCAGGACGGATGAATTCAAATCATGGTGGTATCGAATTCTATTGCTTGTGTCGGGGCTCACGGGAATTACTTCGATATTTCTAACTCCATTTTTTATTTATACAGCATGGAAAAAGAAGAGCCGGGAAATAAATAAGCAAACATTAATCTTGATTGGCTGTGCGTTCGTACATTTAACGATATTCTTGTTGTCAATGAAATCTCAACCAACATTAATGAAGGCGAATAGGCTTTCGTCCATAGATTTGCCGACACTTATGGGAATCCTCTGGATTCAAACTTTGGTTTTACCGTTCCTGGGCTCTTCCTTTGGAAGTATTCCTGCAAATTTTTTGAAAAAAATATTAGACCAAAGAAGTTTGACGTCTTCAGCACTGGGCATAATTCTTTTAATTCTTTTGATACTATTGTTTTATTATCTGACGAAGAAGTCAGCGATAAAGGCGATTATTGGAGGAAGTTTTCTTTTTATTACACCCTTATTAATTATCTTTTCTTTGGGCGAGAAATCACAACTTCTACAGATCGGAGCAGGTTCAAGATATTTTTTCACACCTATCGTGATCCTCATTTTTCTACTTTTATCAAATGTTGAGCTTAATAAAAAACAATATAAGGAGAGCCGCTCTCTCCTCTCGATTTCGTTGCTTCTGATAGCCATAGTGTTAGGATTAGCTTCCTATAGAGAAACCGTCAATGTAAAGCCGAATATGCCGGAATGGAAAGAAGAGGTTAAGAAATGGCGTAAGGATCATGAATATTTCTTAAAGATTTGGCCAGATGGTTGGAAAACGCCGTTAAAAAGAGAGATCCCCGGAGATTTTCCGATTCCGGCAGATTATGACGGAGACGGAAAAACAGACATTGCGGTTTTTGTTCAATTCGAAAATTCATGGATTATTAGAGATCTAGGCACTTATCGATGGGGAGAGCAGGGGGATGTCCCCGTACCTGGTGATTATAACGGAGACGGCAGAGCGGACACAGCGGTCTGGAGACCATCAGATGGTTACTGGTTCATTAGAGATATTGGGAATTTTCAATGGGGAGCGCAGGGGGATGTCCCCGTACCTGGTGATTATAACGGAGACGGCAGAACGGACACAGCGGTCTGGAGACCATCAGATGGTTACTGGTTCATTAAAGATATTGGGAATTTTCAATGGGGAGCGCAGGGGGATGTCCCTGTACCTGGTGATTATAACGGAGACGGCAGAACGGACATCGCAGTCTGGAGGCCGTCAGATAGATATTGGTTTATTAGAGATATTGGGAAATTTCAATGGGGGACGAAGGGAGATATCCTTATTCCCGATGATTATGACGGAGACGGTAAAACAGATTTAGCTGTATATAGCCCTTCCAGTGGCAACTGGTCAATAAAAGACCTCGGCAATTTTCAATGGGGAACAAAAGGGGATATTCCCGTTCCCGCCGATTATGATGGAGACGGCCGGACTGATCTTGCTGTTTGGAAACCTTCAAATGGCAACTGGGCGATAAAAGATATCGGTAATTATCAATGGGGGCAGGGTAATAAGAGATTACTTTGGTAATGAAAGAGAGTTTTACCTTCAGCCTAACGAAAGCCGGTGCCGGCGGATTCGTTGACGTCGGCCGTAACATCTTGATGACGATCATTAATAAATCGGCTTCGGAATTCTGGGGCACTTGACCTTCAATGCGCCTATCGAGAAAGACAAGTGGACGTCGGGACGAGATGATGAAATGGGACTCTGCTTGGACTTTGATTATTAATATATTTTTTCATATAGACGCTTTTACGGCTATGAGAGGAATCGGCATTTTGGCGGTGGGGCTGTCGCTTCCCGTCCTCCTCTTCTCCCAGCAACCGCAAAGCCTGGCCGAGAGGATCGAGGCGCTGAAAAAATGACAAAAGAATCCTTGCCAGGGCGGACCCAAAAAGCGGCTTCGCGTCTCGGTCGACTCGGGGCCGCAACCTTGCTCCTGTTGGCTTTGGCGACGGCCGTTGCTTCCCAAGTCATCGAAAACCCCAAGAACCCGCCGAACCCGAAGGCGGGGCGGGTCGTCCCTCTCAAGGAAATCGCCCGGATTACGGACGAGAAAAACAGGTTCTTCTTCGTCCAGCCTTTCAATGTCTTCACGGGACACGACGGATCGGTGTATGTCCAGGAGTTCAAGCAACTCCTGAAGTTCGACCCGGCGGGGAGATTTGTCAGGAACCTCCTCAAGAGAGGGCAGGGGCCGGGCGAGCTCGACGACAACCTGACCGACGTCGTCGTCCGGGAGAACGACATCGTCCTTTGGTCTTCGAACAACTATAAGCTCATCCGGATCGACCTCGACGGCCGGACGCTCGACGACAAGAAAATCGTCCAGGGTTTCCTGGGCGCGCTGCTGGGAGCGTTCGGCGGCAGGTGCTTTTTCCTCCGATACGAAATCGAGACGGAAAAGCCGAAGACCCGGATCAGCGGGATCGTCGAGGAAGAGCGCCGCCTGGTGATCGTCCCTGAGAAGGGAGAAGCCGTCCTCACCCCGTTTTTATTTCCCGTCACGGAGGCCCTTCATTTCGGGACTCGGTCGGTTTCGAGAAGCACGATCTCCCGGGCCATGCCCGCGGCGGCCGGCGATCGGTCGGTCTTTCTGTTTCATTCGCCTCAATACCTGATCCGGCTCCTCGACCTCGAAACGGGCCGGGTTGTCCGGAGTTTCCGGAGGGATTACGACCGGGTGAGATACGAGGCCAAAGCGCCGCCCGGCTATCCCGCCGAGCTCATCCCGAAATTCCACAACGACCTCTGCCGGCTTCTTTGGCGGGGAGACAGGCTTTGGGCCGTGACTTCGACCATCGACCCCCAAAAAGGAATCCTGGTCGACGTTTTCGACCGGGAGGGGCGCTACCTCGACAATTTCTTTTTGCCCCTTTTTAAAATCCGGCGGACGAATCCCCAATACTATGCTCCGATGGCCGTTCACGGAAATTTTCTCTACCTTCTCGAAGCGGACGAGGACGACTTGATCTCCCTGGTCAAGTACGAAATCGGCGAGTCTCATTAGACGAACGAAGAGGCGCCACGATTCGCGTTTCGCCTTGGTGGTATAATGCCCTATCGTGGAGGGGAAAATGAAAGCTTATCGGA
>Ga0208828_1000698_pt1 | contig 14446 bp, 16 predicted proteins | sample Kivu_160m_FD_185487 | JGI IMG/M metagenome (GOLD analysis project Ga0208828, IMG submission 185487) | Freshwater microbial communities from Lake Kivu, Western Province, Rwanda to study Microbial Dark Matter (Phase II) - Kivu_160m (SPAdes)... | ecosystem: Environmental > Aquatic > Freshwater >... | reverse complement strand
ACATTGCACCGCTGGTGGTATATCTGGCAACGGACGCCGCGGGCGGCATCAACGGCAAGACCTTCTTCGTGGGTGGTGGCGAGGTCGGGATCTACTCAGAGCCTACGGTCGTGACGAGCATTTTTAAGGATGGAGTCTGGACGGTCAAAGAGCTGTCCGACCTGATGCCCAAGAGCCTGACCAAAGGCATGTTGCCCCCACCGCCGCCTCCGGCGAAATAGAATCGAGTTAATAATACTGTAGGGGCGGGTTTTTAAACCCGCCCGTTGAGATGGTAACGGGCGTACCTGAAGGTACGCCCCTACGGTTGGTTCGAAAATGCCCAAACAGCGCCTCGACAGCCTTTTAGTGGCACGCGGCCTGGCCGTGAACAGGAGCAAGGCCCAGGCTATGATTATGGCTGGCGAAGTGACCGTTAACGGCAGCCTGCTGACCAAGGCGGGCTATCTTATATCGGAAGACGCCGAAATCAGCCTCAAGGAGAAGCTGCCCTATGTAAGCCGGGGCGGCCTCAAGCTCCAGCATGCGCTGAAGGAATTCGGCATCGACGTATCAGGCCTGGACTGCCTGGACGTGGGGGCATCGACGGGTGGCTTCACCGACTGCCTGCTGCAGAATGCAGCGGAGAGGGTTTACGCCCTGGATGTCGGCCATGGACAGATAGATTACAGGCTGCGGCAGGATGATCGCGTTATCGTCATCGAGAAGGTCAACGCCCACTATCCCTTCGATCTGCCGGGCAAAGTCAGCCTAGCCACCGTGGACGTATCGTTTATATCGGTAACCTCGGTCATACCCAATATTCTGCCGCACCTGAAAGCGGACGGCGAGCTGGTAGTGCTGTTCAAGCCGCAGTTCGAGGCCGATCGAAAAGAAGTGGGCAAGGGCGGCGTGATCAGGGACCCGGAGGTTCATGCCCGCTGCATAGGCAGGTTCATAACCTGGATGAACGGGAACAGCTGGTCCCTGCTGAATTTAACTTCGTCGCCTATATCCGGCGCCGACGGAAACATTGAATTTCTAATGCATATGAGGCCGTTCAAACCGTGAGCTTCAGTAAAATCGAGCTGCGCGACCTGGCGGTCTGCTGGCTGGCGCTGGGGTTATGCTTTTCGCTGCAATACCTCATGCCTCAGCAGGGGACACCTTATTCGCAGTCGCTGGCGCAGTTTGCTGTCTTCCTGGGTGTGGCCCTGGTCGGCATAGGGACCGGCTTCCTCTTTCACGAGCTGGCCCACAAGGGAGTGGCACAGCGCTTCGGGTATCATGCCGAGTTCCGCATGTGGAAGCTGGGGCTGATCACAGCGGTCGCCTCAGCCATCATCAGCTTCGGACGCTTCCTCTTTTTCGCGCCGGGCGCCGTATATACTTCGACATATAAGCAGCCTGATCCCGGGCAGGAGGGGATGATATCCGCCGCCGGCCCCGTCGCCAATGTCATATTGGCCGGACTTTTCTTCCTGCTGGCCGCGGGCACAGGAGATTCCAACATCTGGAGACTGATCGGCGCCTTCGGCTTCCAGGTCAATCTGTGGCTGGCGGCTTTCAACCTCATACCCTTCCCACCGCTGGACGGTGTGAAGATTCTGCGCTGGAACAAAGTCGCCTGGTTCGTGCTGGCGGTGATTTCATGGGGCCTGCTCCTGATGTTAATGCTGGGGGTGATTAAATAATGCGAGATTCTGCCGTCGTACTTTGCTCGGACGATATCATGCTGGCCGGCCAGGTTTTCCTGCCGGACGACTGCAACAAATCCTATCCCGCCGTATGTATATGCCACGGCATCCCTGCCGTGCCCTACAATCCCGATGAGAAGGGCGGTTATCCGGAGCTGGCCGCCAGGTTCTGCCGGGCCGGATTCATCTCGCTGGTCTTCAACTTCAGGGGCTGCGGCCCCAGCCAGGGCAATATCGATCTGCCGGGCTGGACCGATGACCTGGAGGCTGCCGTTGATTTCCTTTATATGCTGATGGAAGTTGACAGGAAGAAGATATATTTAGTGGGCTCGTCGGGGGGCGCAGCCGCCTGCATCAACGTCGCCGCCCGTGAGAAACGTGTCAGCGCGGTGGCCACGCTGGCCTGCCCGGCCGAGTTCGACTTCATGGCCGGCGGCTACACGGTGGAATCTTTAATAGCCCGGTTCAGAGAAATTGGTATTATCAGGGATGCCGATTTCCCGCCCTCGGTGAAGAAATGGCTCGATGGATTCAAAGCGGTCGCTCCCATCGAGCACATCGATAAGATATCACCAAAACCTCTGCTGCTGGTGCACGGCGCGAACGACGATGTAGTGCCTGTCGAACACGTGGAGCGCCTGTATAAGAAAGCCGGACGGCCCAAAGAAAAACTCGTTCTGCCCGCCGCTGGCCACAGGCTGCGCCAGGACGAGAGGGCTATCGAGGCGGTGATGTCCTGGCTGCAGAAACTGGCCGGCCTGTAGCGCGCACAAAGCGCCGCTGTATTTGAATTAGTGATTATGAGCTTGCAGCATATTGTGGTAAATTATTAATATATTGTTAATACAATATTGGGACGGGGAACACTAAATTCGAAGGAGGCAGGAAGATGCCGAAACTTGTATGCATTGCATTGGTGTGTATCATTATTCTCAGTTCAGCCTGCATTACAATCGTCCAGCCCGGAGGTGATACGTCCGGAGGCACGACCACTGACAGGAGCAGACCATCGGCCTACATAGACCTCATCTCGCCCAGCAGCCTTGCCTGGGGGCAGGAGGTCAGCTTCACCGGGCATGGCACAGCGCCATCCGGCAGTATTACGGCCTACCGCTGGCGCTCCAGCATCGACGGCGACCTGAGCTCGCGGCCGACTTTCACTACAAGCACCCTTTCACCGGGCAATCATATAATACTTTTCTCGGTGCAGAATGACGCGGGCAACTGGTCACTGGAGACACAGGGGACGGTTAACGTTACGACCGAGTCAACGGGCGACGGCGCCCTTCCGCCAGACGATGGAGGAACGGCCGCCACACCGCCTGTAATCAACGCTTTCAATGCCAATCCTGCGGCAATAACGGCCGGCGCCAGCTCAACCCTAAGCTGGAGTGTGACCAATGCCATTGCCGTCACTATCGACAACGGCGTCGGCAGTGTGGGGTTAAGCGGAACACGAGTGGTTTCCCCCGCCACCGATACAACGTATACTCTAACCGCCGCCAATACGGCCTATTACAGTCAGGCTACGGTTAAAGTGACCGTTGCCGCTGCAGCGACCCCTAAGCCTGACCTCATAATCGAAGATATCTGGAAATCGAGTGACCATATTTATTATCGTATCAAGAACCAGGGCACAGCCTCAGCGCCAGCCACCGTTAGCAAACTGACAATCGACGGCGCTGTAAAATCCACCGATTCCGTCCCGTCGCTGGCTGCCGGCGCTGCCAGCACACAGTATTTCAGCAGCTATTCATATGCATGCAGCGGGATATCGGACAGCATAGTGGTTACCGCCGATTCAACCGGCGTTGCCATCGAATCCAACGGGGCTAACAATAGCATGACCACAACGTTCAGTTGCCTGGTGCTGGGACCTATTATGCCGCCGCTGGTGGTGATGAAGCCCGACCTCACCATAACCGACATATCCTACTCCGGTGGCAAGATCAAATTCACCGTAAAGAACCAGGGAGTTTTAGATTCGGGGGCATTCGATGTCAAGCTGTATGTCGGCGGTGCGCTCAAAGACACGGTGCATATTGCAGGTGGTATAGTTGCCGGAGGGCAGGCCACATTTACGTTCACCGATTATAACCATTTGTGCGTTGTCGGCTCACATTATACGGTCAAGGCCACTGTCGATACGGGAGGATCCGTCAGCGAATCGGACGAGACCAATAACTCGCGTTCCGAGTACTGGGGCTGTCCGCCGGCTTCTTAGCTATGTCAATCCGTGCGGCTAATTGACCGTGTTGCTGTAAAACCGTATAATTCACGTGCAAGCCGATGCATGATTTGCACGAAAGCTGCGGCATTTTCGGTATTTACGCCCCCGGAGTAGATGTAGCCCGTATCTCTTTCTTTGCGCTGTTTGCCCTTCAGCATCGCGGGCAGGAAAGCGCGGGCATAGCTACGGTCGAGGGTGGAAAGATCTATATCCATACGGATATGGGGCTTGTTTCACACGCATTCAATGAGGAAGAGCTACTGCGCCTCAAGGGCAATATCGCCATCGGCCATAACCGCTACTCCACCACCGGCTCCAGCGTTGCCTGCAATGCACAGCCTATCCTGGCCGGAACCACAGACATGCAGGTAGCCCTGGGACATAACGGCAATATAACCAACAGCGCAGCCCTGCGGGCCGGCCTGGAGGAGCAGGGCTTCAAATTCAACTCGTCCACCGACTCGGAGGTGATCGGCTACCTGATGCTCAACTCTCCCGAGAAAGAGATCGAGGCAAAAATCAAGTATGCCATGCGGCGCCTGCAGGGGGCCTACTCGCTGGTTATCCTGGCAGGTGAAAGGCTCTACGGCGTGCGCGATCCCATGGGCGTCAGGCCGCTGTCGCTGGGTACCATCGACGGCGGGTGGGTGCTGGCATCCGAGACGTGTGCTTTCGACAATATCGGCGCCCAGTTCGTCAGGGAGATAGAGCCCGGCGAGATTGTTACAATCGATGGTAACGGCGTGCGCAGCACACGTATCGAAAGCGAACGTAAAGCCCTCTGTATATTCGAATTTATCTACTTTGCCCGGCCCGACAGCCTGCTCAACGGTAAACTGATTTACTCCGCCCGGGAGCAGATGGGCGCAATACTGTCCAGGGAGTACCCGGTGGATGCCGATATGGTGATGGGCGTACCCGATTCAGCCACGGCCGCCGGAATAGGTTACGCCAGGGCTTCGGGCATCCCCTACCATGAAGGCCTGCTCAAGAACCGCTACGTAGCCCGCACCTTTATCGCTCCGGACCAGCGCCTGCGCGAGCTGGGCGTCAGGCTTAAGTTCAACCCATTGACTCAGGAGATATCCGGCAAGCGACTGGTTGTAGTGGATGACAGCATCGTGCGCGGCACCACCACGCCTCGTGTTATCAACATGCTCAAGAAAGCCGGGGCCAGGGAGGTGCATATGAGGATATGCGCGCCGCCCATACGTTACCCCTGCTTTTTCGGCGTCGATATGGCTACGCGCTGGGAGTTGATAGCCGCTCATAAAACCGTGCCCGAGGTCAGAGACGCCATCGGCGCAGACACGCTCGGCCATATCAGCATGGACGGACTGATCGAGTCAATAGGACTGCCCGAGGAGATATTCTGCACAGCTTGCTTTACCGGCCAGTACCCGATGCCGGTACAGCTTGAGATGGACAAGTTACAACTGGAGACTCTTCCTTTGGACGTGGCAAGGAGCCTCAGTGAAATCGAAACATAAAGGCGCTTACGCCCAGGCCGGTGTGGACATTTCGGCTGCCGATAAGACCAAGGAACTGATCAAGGAACTGGTGCGGCCGACGTTCGGCCCCGAGGTATTGACCGATATCGGGCATTTCGGCGCTTTCTTCAAGTTGAAAAAATACAGGGACCCCGTGCTCGTCTCCAGCTCCGACGGGGTGGGCACCAAGCTGAAGATAGCCGCTCTCATGGACAAGCATGATACGGTCGGCATGGACCTGGTCAACCATTGCGTTAACGACATACTTTGCTGCGGCGCCAGCCCCCTCTTTATGCTGGACTATGTGGCCCTGGGCAAGCTGCACCCGCACAAGGTAGCGGCCATAGTGTCCGGCCTGGCACAGGCCTGCCGGGAGGTCGGCTGCGCCCTGATAGGCGGCGAGACGGCCGAGATGCCCGGCATGTATAAGTCGGGAGACTACGACCTGGCTGGATTTATCGTAGGTGTGGTGGAAAAAAATAGTCTGATCAGCGGTGAGAAGATCAGTGAGGGCGATACCGTGATCGGGCTGGCGTCCAGCGGTCTGCATACCAACGGTTACTCGCTGGTACGCAAGGTGTTCGGCATCGACCACGATTCGCTTACACTCAAGGTGATACATCCCGAGTTGGGCAGAACCCTGGGAGAGGAGCTGCTGGCGCCTCACATCTGTTATTATAATGATCTCAAACCCTACCTGGGGGAGGTCCACGGTATCGCGCATATAACCGGTGGAGGGCTTGTGGGGAATATACCGCGAATACTGCCTCAAAGCTGTTCGGTGGAGTTGGACAGGTCATCCTGGACGGTGCCGGCTATATTTGATCTCATTCAGAAGAGAGGCAATATCAAGGATGAAGAGATGTTCCGCGTCTTCAACATGGGCGTGGGCATGGTTGTGTTCTGCGACAAGGACTGTTCCGGTAGAATATTGCAGACCGTGACCGGCGCCGGCGTCATCGGCAGGGTTATCAAGGCCAATGGCAGCGAGAGAGTGATAATACGGTAAGGGGGTAGCCATGCGAGCAATCCTGAGCGTTTCCAATAAATCAGGGCTGGTCGATTTTGCCAAAAAGCTGGAGAGCCTCAAGGTCGAGATATTCAGCACCGGCGGCACCAGGAAATCGTTGACTGATTCAGGCCTCAAAGTACGCAGCATATCGGACATAACCGGATTTCCCGAGATACTGGACGGTCGGGTTAAAACGCTGCACCCCGCGGTGCACGGCGGGATACTTGCGCGGCGCGACCTGGACCGGCATATGCATGAGCTTGGCAATCATAAGATCGGCTTGATCGACCTGGTGGTGGTCAACCTGTATCCCTTTGTCGAGACCGTTTCCAAAGCGGAAGTCACGCTGGAAGACGCGCTGGAGAATATCGATATCGGCGGCCCGACCATGATCAGGGCTGCGGCCAAGAATTTCCCGGCCGTCCTGGTGGTGGTGGACCCGGCGGACTACGATGAACTGATAGAAAAACTGAGGGCGGGACAGGTCGACATGGCCTTCCGCCGCAAGCTGGCGCAGAAAGCGTTTCAGCATGTTGCGCTCTATGACACGGCTATCTCACAGTACCTGCTGGAAGGCGAGACCTTCCCCGGGGACCTCACGCTGGCCCTGAGCAAAATGTATAACCTTCGCTACGGCGAAAATCCGCATCAGCCTGCGGCGCTGTACGTTGAGAAGGTGGCGGGGCATAAACCCCGGGGTATCACCCAGGTGAAACGGCACTCCGGGCCCGAGCTTTCCTTCAACAACTTCCTTGATATCGACTCGGCATGGAATGTGGTGAGCGATTTTACGGAGCCCGCCGTGGCTGTTATCAAGCACACCAACCCCTGCGGCCTGTGCAGCAACAAAGACCTTGTAGAAGCCTATGGCCGAGCGCTGGCCGGTGACCCCGTGGCGGCCTTCGGGGGCATCGTTGCCGTGAACAGGGTAATGGATATCGCCCTGGCCACCGAGGTGGATAAGACGCATTTCGATGCAATCATAACGGGAGGCTATACTGAGGAGGCGCTGGCATTGCTGGGCCGCAAGAAGAGCCTGCGGCTGCTGTCCATGCCGGCTGAGCCGCCGGCTCCCGCAGGAAGGGCGGTGGAGTTTCGCCCTATCACAGGAGGATTCCTCGCGCAGCTCAAGGATTTTTATACGGAAGAAGAATTCAAGCCCAGGGTCGTAACCAGGCGTGCGCCGAGCGAGAGGGAATGGGAAGATCTCTTCTTCGCCTGGAAGGTGGTCAAGCATATTAAATCGAACGGCATAACGCTGGCCAGGGACCGTACGCTGCTGGGCATGGGAGCAGGCCAGCCCAACCGGTCTGTCAGCGCCCAGATCGCCCTGGAGCGGGCAGGCGGGAAATCGAAGGGGGCTGTGCTGGGCTCGGATGCCTTCATCCCCTTCCCTGATACTGTGGAGCTGGCCGCAGCGGGCGGGGTGACGGCCATAATACAGGTGGGCGGGTCGATCAGGGACCAGCAGTCCATCGATGCGGCCGACAAGCACGGCATGGCTATGGTTTTCACAGGAGTCAGGCATTTCAAGCATTGAGCAAAGGCGGTAAAATAGCAGCAGGCGGTGCAACTATGCTGATGATAAATATCGATACATTTAACCAGGCCAGGGCCAGGCTCGGCAATACTGCGACGAGGCGTGAGGGCATCGAGGAACTGCGTAAGTTTCTGGATATCAAGCAGGCGCACCTGTGGCGGTCGGAGGTCATAGCTCCCTGCTGCGGCAACCTGGGCGGATTCGCCTGCCAGCTGAGCGAGGAGACACAGCTCCTGGAGAAAGTGCTGCCCCTGCTGGAAAAGGACGACCTGGACGGGGCGAAGCCAATGCTCGACCGGCTGGCACAGCTGATTGGCTACGGTATGGGACAGAAGGAGACGCCGGACCTTATCCAGCGGCTGACCGACTCACCCGGGCCGGCCCGTTAAAATAAACATAACCGGTTGTCGGAGGAAGATATGAGTAAAAGGCAGGCAATAATACCAAAAGGCTGGGAGATTTACGAGCACCTTACCTTTGCGCCGGCCGTGCGCAGGGGCAATATGCTCTACATCTCGGGCACCGATGCCACGGAGATCGACCTTCAGACAGGTAAACTGTTAATCAGGGGAGACATCGTGCAGCAGTACAGGACGATCTTCCTCAAGATGAAAACTATACTGGACGCGGCGGGCGCCACCTTCGATGACGTGGTCTGGACCTGCGACTACATAAAAACCAAGGAGGGGTATAAGGGGACGGCGGCTGTGCGACGGGAGTTCTTCGGCGCCAGCTTCCCCGCTTCCACCGGCATAGTGGTCAAGGACCTTCTGAGCAGGGACGCCCTAGTTGAGATGGACGCCGTAGCCATACTGGATGAATAGCCTGCACAAGACTGTAGTCATCGCCCACCGCGGCTTCCACAGGGACTACCCCGAGAATACGCTGGAGGCTTTTAAAGCCGCCCTCGATCTCGGAGTGGACGGGGTCGAGTTCGACGTGCAGGAGACCGCGGACGGGGGATTCGTTATCCATCATGACGCGCACATAGGTGGATGCAGCATCGGCAGCCTTTCGCTGGCCGACCTGGCCGGGCGCAGGGTGGCAGGCGGCTACCGCATACCCACGCTGCAGGAAGCGCTGAATATACTGGGCAAAGGCCTGGTGCTTCTGATCGAGCTCAAACAGGTACGTTCCCCGGACAAATTCCTGACCATACTGCGCCGATATGTCGATAAGGCATGGACGGTGCTGGTCTCTTTCGACGCTGCCCTGATCGAGAGACTGGCAGTGCTGGCGCCTGAGTTGCCCCGCGCTGTTATCAGCGAGCCCAAAGATAGCGGGCATAAGATTGCCTCAGCCGGGACCGCCGGTTTCACCCAGCTGGCTGCCGGTATGGTAACGGGCGACCTGGTTGATAAAGCGCATGCCGGAGGAGATCTGGTGTTCGTATGGGACGGCGGGGATGAGGAGACTATGAGGCGGGCTTTACGCTGCGGGCCTGACGTGATCATGACCGACCGTCCGGATGCCGTGATCAGGGAAATCCGGAAGCTATAAATCCCGTCTTTTCAGACGCTCCCGGGCCAGCTCGCAGGCGGCCGGGGAGACATCGATACCGATCCATCTGCGGCCCAGCTTGTGAGCGGCGGCCAGGGCTGTGCCGCTGCCGCAAAAGGCGTCCAGCACGATATCCCCCTGATTGCTGCTGGCAGAGACTATTCTTTCGAGCAGGGCCAGCGGCTTCTGTGTCGGATAGTCCAGTCGCTCGCGGCTGGTCCTGCCCACCATGTTTATCTCCCAGTAATCTTTCATACCGACCTGCGTATACCAGCCTGCCTCATCCCGGTACTCAGCTACGCCCTGGAACCTGTAGGGCTTGAGACCGCGGTTGTACGATTTCTCCTTCAGCCCGTTGAAAACGTAATCGCCGGTTTTGGAATAGAAGAGGATGATATCGTGCTTGCGCGAGAAGCGCCTGCGCGGGCTGGCGCCCCCCGACCTGTAACACCATACTATTTCGTTCTGAAAATTGCTGTAGCCGAATAGATCGGGGCTGTCCAGCAGTACCTTGACGTAATGCGACGCATGCCAGTCACAGTGGTAGTAGAAGCTGCCCGTCGGCTTTAAAACGCGGTGCAACTCTTTCAGGCGCGGCTTCATGTAATCGAGATAGGCGTTTACGCCGTCGAACCTGTCGTCGAAGCGCCTGTCGCAGGCGGCTGCGGGCGAGTTCCTGTAGTTGCGGTTGGAATTGAAGGGCGGGTCGATATAGATCAGGTCGACGCTTTCGGAGGCTATATCCCTCAGCTTCACCAGGCAGTCGCCGCAGTAGATAATGCCGGTCTTCACAGGTTCATTGTATCATGCGGGATATACCGGTTTAATGCTATTATTGGATAAAATCGTGTGCGCGAGAGGTTCAGCGTGAAGGAATCGACGATCAACCAGGTGAAGTCGTTTATCCTGCCTGTGACGGTACTGATTATCATACCGGGTGCAATTCTCTGGGCGACCGGATTTAAAATAGGCTGGGGGCTGGGTCTGCCCTGGGATGCCGTAATCGTGCTGGCAGGCGGATTATTGATGGGCACCGGATTGTATTACCTTTCCATCACCATCAGGCTTTTTTCCAACATCGGCAAAGGCACCCTGGCGCCCTGGTCGCCCACCAGAAAGCTGGTGATCATCGGACCCTATCGCTATGTGCGCAATCCTATGATCAGCGGCGTGCTGATGACGCTGCTGGGTGAATCAGTGGCCTTTGGTTCGATCGGCATATTCATCTGGTTCCTGCTGTTTTTCATCGTCAACCATATTTATTTTATATGTTCGGAGGAGCCGGGCCTGAAGAAGCGGTTTGGTGAGGAATACGTGGTATATATGAAGAACGTGCCCCGCTGGATACCCAGGCTGCAGCCGTGGACCGGCCGATAAAGGGGATTAATATGGCATTTCAAAGATCAGACCTGGTGAATTTCTATTCCCACCTGCTGGGCGCCGCGGCGTCACTGGCGGGCTACATAGTTCTGCTCTGCAACTCCTCCGGCTCCGTGACAAAAATCGTTCTTGCCAGCATTTACAGCCTGTGTGCCGTCTTCATCTTCACCTGCAGCGCGGTTTACCACGGGCAGAAGGCGGGCGAAGACGAGCGAAACCCGTGGCGGCGGCTGGACCATATAGCGATCTTCTTCATGATAGCGGGCACGTATACGCCTATAAGCTATATCTACCTGGACGGCTGGTGGCGCTGGGGCATCATCGGCGCGCAGTGGCTGCTGGTCATCCTTGGATTCGTCTTCAAGATGGTTTATATCCACGGCCCGCGCTGGCTGACCACAGTGATCTACGTCGTAATGGGCTGGATGTTACTGGTACCCCTGATATGGGGTCCTTTACTGTCGACCATGCCGCTCCAATCGCTTCTGTTGCTATTGGCCGGCGGCGTTGCCTATACCCTTGGGGCGGTTTTCTACGCCATAAAGAAGCCCAACCCGCTGCCCGGCGTATTCGGGTTCCACGAGATATTCCACCTGCTGGTCATCGCAGGCGCGGTGCTGCACTATATGGTTATTTACTATGCCATAGCTGGATAACGGGACGAGGGTAGAGCATGAGAATCGAGATGCTGGGCGCCCATAATACGGAGACAGATAAGACCCGGCTGCCATGTTTGCTGGTGGACGGTATCGTCGCGCTGGATGCGGGCGGCCTGACTGCTTCGCTGCCGCTGGAAAGGCAACAGCGGATAAAGTCCGTATTACTCACGCACCATCACCTGGACCACTGCAAAGATCTGATTATGTTGAGTGCAAACAGCCTGCCCGGTTCAACCATCGACGTTTACGGCCTGCGCGATACGCTTGAGACGGTGTATGGTTACCTCTTCGACGGCAAGCTGTATCGTGACTACACCCGCTGGCCTTCTGCCGATAATCCTCTTGTCAGGCTGAAACCTGTTATGCCGTTTAAATACTGGATGATGCGAAACCTGGAGATATTGCCGCTGCCGGTCAGCCATACCGTGCCGGCGGTCGGCTATTTCGTCAAAGCGGACGGCGGCAAAAGCCTCTTTTACACGGGCGATACGGGTCCGGGTCTGGGCGAGTGCTGGGAGCGGATAGCGCCGGACCTGCTGATAATAGAGTCAACGGGATTGAACCGCCAGCAGGAAGAGATGGAAAACCTCCGCCGCCACCTAACTCCCGGGCTGCTGGTCGAGGAGCTTACGGAGTTCCGCAAAGTCAGAGGTTATCTTCCCCGCGTGATCGTCAACCATATCCCCATCGCATACGAGGATGAGATGCGCGAGGAGATTGCCGCGGCCGGCAAACAGCTCGAGATGGAGATCGAGGTCGGATACGAAGGGCTGACGGTCGAACTGTAAACGAGTATTAATACGGGTCATTGCGAGGAACGTAGTGACGAAGCAATCCTGTGAGTAATTGCGGGTACACTGGATTGCCGCGCCCTTCAGGCTCGCAATGACGTTTAAAAACTGAAGCGCCCGGTACGGTGTAATTAAATCGTATTTACAATTTAGTTATATCGAATGGGGTCATTTTCCCGTCGGACGAGTAATCGTAGAAGCCCTTGCCGACCTTGCGGCCCAGCCTTCCGGCTTTGAGCATTTTCTCCATCAGCGGCGATGACGCCGCGATATCCGCAGCGCCCAGCGCGGCGAAGGATTTGCCCACCCTTACATAAGTATCGATGCCTGCATTGTCGGCGATCTCGAACGGGCCGATGTTCCAGCCGTAGCCGTAACGCATGCCTTTATCCACATCCTCCACCGTTGCGATGCCGTTCTCTACCAGCGACAGCGCCTCCCGGAATGCGACACCGCCTACGCGGTTCATGATGAAACCGGGTATATCTTTCATTACCTTGACCGGGTACTGGCCGAGGGAAGCTATGAAGTCCACGCTTTTCCTGAACACCTCGTCAGAGGTCTTCTCGCCCTTGATAACCTCCACCAGCCGCATCATCGGCACAGGGCCGAAGAAGTGCAGTCCGACCACCCTTTCCGGATGTGCGGTCAGCGAAGCCAGGCGCGTAATGGGTATGCTGGATGTGTTGGAAGCCAGAATAGTATCCACCGGGCAGGCGGCGTCCAGCTCCTTGAACATCTCCTTTTTCATTTTCTCGTCCTCGAAGACAGCTTCGATAACCCATTTACAGCGGGGGGCTGTGGAGAAGTCATTGACCGGATTGATCCTGTTTTGCACCACTTGAGCGCTGTCCTTGATCCTGCCCTTGGAGGCAAGTTTCTCGGTCGACCATTTTATCTGCGCCAGGCTCTTTGTTAGCGCATCCGGATTCATATCCTGCAGGTAGACGTTGTATCCGGACTGCGCGGCCACCTGGGCGATGCCTCCGCCCATGAAACCTGCGCCGATAACCATTACGTCGTCCATAATAAAATCCCCTTGAGTGAATTTTACCTTGATAAATGAAGCCTGCTTATTGTGCACAAATTCATCGGATTTGGCAATATACTGTACTGGCCCATCGCATCGTTATATAATATTTAACGCCGCCTCAAAGGGCGCCCTCCCACCGGGCGGTCGACAAATAATTTAATTACGGAGGTATCCCCCATGTCTTTAGTCGAATGGAGCGTTGACGAGAACATCGCGCTGCTCACCATGAAGAACGGTGAGAACAGGTTTAATATGGGCTTCTGTAACGAATTGCTTGCAGCGCTGGACGATATCGAGAAGAAGACCGCCGTCACCGCGCTTGTCGTGAAATCCGCAGACGAAAAGATCTGGTGCAACGGTATGGACCTCGACTGGCTGGTGCCTGCCATCGGACGCAAGGATCCCGATGTGGAGAAGTTCTTCGAGACGCAGGACAGGGTTTACAGGCGATTTACCTTCTATCCCATGAATACGGTGGCGGCGCTGACCGGCCACGCGTTCGCCGGGGGCGCCATACTGGCCTGCTCTTTCGATTTTCTGTACATGCGCGCCGACCGCGGCTTCCTGTGTTTCCCCGAAGTCGATCTCAATATCCCCTTCCTGCCGTATATGGACGCCCTGATCAAGAGGACCCTGCCCTCAACCAAAGTGCGCGAAGCCCAGCTGACCGGGAAGCGTTACACCGCTGCAGAGCTGGAGAAGCTTAACGTTGTGCGCAAAGCCTGCTCCTCGGCCGATGAGACCGTAAAAGAGGCGGTGGCCTTCGCGAAAAGCCTGAATAAAGGCAGAGGCATCGTGGGCGAGATGAAAAAAGTCATGAACGCACGCATCGGAAACCTCATGGACAATGTGGTTAGACCTAAACTGGATACGGGCGGCGTTCCCATTAAATAGCGGTTGACTCTGTGTGATAAAAATTAAGCATATGCGGAATACGGCGGTCCGGCTCTTGATACTGCCGGTTGTTCTTATAATGGTGGCGCTGTGCGGATGCGGCAGCCCCGCCATCGTTGGTTCACTGGTGAAAGTGCAGGCCGACAGCGCGGTCGTCAACGGCGTCATCATTGATCAGGCCGGCTATATAGCTACCGGCAGCGGCGCTCTGGGCAACTCCACCGCTCTATCTGTTGAGATC
>Ga0208828_1000697_pt1 | contig 14451 bp, 10 predicted proteins | sample Kivu_160m_FD_185487 | JGI IMG/M metagenome (GOLD analysis project Ga0208828, IMG submission 185487) | Freshwater microbial communities from Lake Kivu, Western Province, Rwanda to study Microbial Dark Matter (Phase II) - Kivu_160m (SPAdes)... | ecosystem: Environmental > Aquatic > Freshwater >... | reverse complement strand
TTAATGAACATCGCCATCAATACCCGTTTGCTGATTCAGAACAGGCTTGAGGGGATCGGATGGTTCACTTATGAATCCCTGAAACGGATCACCACCCAGCACCCGGAGCACCACTTTTTTTTCATCTTCGACCGGGAATACGACCCCGATTTCCTCTTTTCCAACAACATCACACCCATCATCCAATACCCCCAGGCAAGGCACCCCATTCTCTATTACACCTGGTTCGAGATGGCGATCCCCAAGCTCCTCCAGCAGATCAGGCCGGATCTTTTCCTTTCGCCCGACGGATTTCTTTCGCTCAAGACGCCCGTCAGGTCGATGGCAGTGTTCCATGACCTGAATTTTGAACACTATCCCCAGGACATTCCTTACTGGACCCGACGCTATTATCGCACCTACTTCCCGAAGTACGCTGCAAAGGCGGTCAGGATCGCCACCGTGTCGGAGTTCTCCAAAACCGATATTGTCAGGCAGTACAAAGTGTCGCCCGACAAGGTGGACGTTGTTTACGACGGCGCCAACGATGCTTATAAGCCGCTCGATCCGGCCGTGAAAGAACTGGTCAGGAACGAATATGCGGGCGGCATGCCCTACTTCATCTTCATCGGCTCACTTCATCCCCGAAAGAACCTGGCGAACCTTTTCCGGGCCTTCGACCTGTTTAAAAAATCGAATCCCTCGGAAGTGAAGCTCCTGATCGTCGGCGCCAGGAAATGGTGGACCCGGGAGATTGACATCGCTTTCAACCGGATGATCTTTTCCGATGATGTTATCTTCACCGGCAGGCTCGAAAGCCTGGAACTCTCCAGGGTGCTTGGCTCAGCCCTGGCACTGACCTATGTTTCCTACTTTGAAGGATTCGGCATCCCGATCGTGGAAGCGTTCCGTTGCGACGTCCCCGTGATCACCTCCAACGTAACCTCCATGCCGGAAGTGGCTGGCGATGCGGCGCTGCTGGTCGATCCTTTCAAACCGGAATCGATAGCCGAAGCCCTGTACAAGGCATATCAGTACGAAAGCATCCGCGATGAGCTCATTACAAGAGGCCGCCGCCGGAAAGACATGTTTTCCTGGCAGAAAACGGCCGACCGGTTGTGGGAATCCATTGAACTGGCTGTAAAACCCTGACGTTTCATGAATATCCTGTTGCTCGGCTCTGGTGGACGTGAGCACGCTATTGCCTGGAAGCTTTCCCTGAGTCCGATGCTCGGCAATCTGTACATCGCCCCCGGCAATGCCGGCACCGCAAATCTGGGAACCAACCTGGCCGTTTCGCCGCTACACTTCGACAAGATCAGAAACACCGTTCTGACCCGCCAAATCGACATGGTAGTGGTGGGACCCGAAGATCCACTGGTCCATGGCATACACGATTACTTTCTCTCCGATCCTGACCTGAAGACTGTTCCGGTGATCGGCCCAACCAAAAAAGCAGCCATGCTCGAAGGAAGCAAGGATTTTGCCAAGCAGTTCATGAACCGGCACGGGATTCCGACTGCCAGGCATCGTACCTTTTGCAAACCGGACTTCGACGAAGGAGTGGAATTCCTGAAAACCCTTCACCCTCCTTATGTCCTGAAAGCCGATGGCCTGGCTGCCGGCAAGGGTGTGATCATCTGCAGTTCGCTCGGGGAGGCGGTAACCGAATTTTCCGGGATGCTGATGGACGAGCGGTTCGGCCATGCATCGCGCAAAGTAGTGATCGAAGAGTTCCTCCGCGGTACGGAACTGTCCGTTTTTATCCTCACGGATGGAAAATCCTTTCTGATGCTTCCGGAAGCCAAGGATTACAAGAAGATCGGCGAAGACGATACCGGGCCGAACACAGGCGGGATGGGGTCAGTCTCTCCTGTTCCGTTCGCCGGCCGGCAATTCATGCAGAAGACGCTTGATCGCATCATCCTGCCGACCCTGAAGGGGCTGCACATGGAAGGGATCGATTATCAGGGTTTTATCTTCTTCGGATTGATCAACGTAAAAGGAGACCCTTACGTGATCGAGTATAACTGCCGCCTGGGCGACCCTGAAGCAGAGTCGGTGATCCCGCGACTCGGCAACGACCTGGTGCAATTGCTGAAAGCCGTGGGGGAAAGAACCCTTGATAAGGAAATCCTGACCATTGATCCAAGGGCATGTGCCACGGTGGTGCTGGCTTCAGGGGGCTATCCCGGAACGTATGAAAAAAATAAGGTTATAACCGGGACGGAAAACGTGAACGGCAGCATGATCTTCCATGCCGGCACAGCCAAAAACAGGGAAAGCGGAGAACTCGTCACCTCCGGCGGGCGGGTACTGGCGGTTACTTCCCTCGCAGACACCCTGAAGGAAGCCCTCACGTCATCATATGACAACATCGCGAAAATAGACTTTGAGGGTAAAACCTACCGGTCCGACATCGGCTTCGACGTACTTTAGCCTCCTGCGAAATGTTCATCCGGTTCTTCAAATCGAGCTTCTTCAGTCAATACCTTGCGATCGCACTGACCGGATTGGGACTTTGGGTCATGGCATTTCTCAAGCCGCCTGCCATGCCGGCGCCGTTTGGGCCGGTTCCGCTGTACAAACTGGCTTACGACCTCCTCGCAGATCATCGCCTGGCAGCGACCATGATCGCCTTTTTCGTGGTGATGGCGGAAACTTACTGGCTGTCGAGGATCCTGAGCGATCATGAACTGGTACTGAAGAATTCATCCCTGTCTGCCCTGGTTTTCATCGTCATGGCAAGCTCCATTCCGGAACAGCTCACCCTCACCCCGATCAATATCGCCCTCGGCTTCATGATCCTCATCATCTATCACCTGCTGATCTCCTATAATAAGCCGGAACATCTTGATCGTATTTTCGCAGCAGGCTTTTTTACTGCTGTTGCCAGCATGTTCTATCTCCCGTTCATCCTGTGGTTCGTTTTCGTGATCATCAGTTTCCTGGTCTTCAGAGCAGGCAACTGGAGGGCCTGGATGGCGGCTTTCCTGGGACTCATCACCCCTTTTCTCTACCTGGCCGTTTATTATTTCTGGAACGATCAACTCCTGGAGAATTCCGCTTCGTTTCCTGCATTTTTCAGGCAATTCACGATATTCCCCCAGAATACCGGTTCCGGTTTCAGGGTCATTTCAGGATTCACCCTGCTGATAGCCATCTGGGGAATCGTCAGGTTCCGGAGGGGGCCCCAGAAAACGGTCGAAATCCGGGTGAAGACCAACATCCTCTTGTGGACGATTGTTTTCACGATCATCTCCTTCCTGTTTTCAGGCCCTGTGGCAATATTCCACGCGGCCCTGGCCCTGCCGGCACTGGCCATGCTCATCACAGGCGCGCTGCTCAACCTGAGACGGACAAGACCGGCTGAAATCCTGCTGTTATGTTATTTCCTGGTTATCCTGATCAACAATCTGTTTTTACACGATCTTGCCTATCTTTGAAAACCAAAACGAGATGTTGCTCAGCCATTATACAGAAACATTTTCCGAAGCAGGTTGCGATGAGGCAGGAAGAGGATGCCTGGCAGGTCCGGTATTCGCGGCTGCCGTGATGCTGCCCCATGATTTCAGGGAAGAACGGCTGACAGACTCCAAGCAACTTTCAGAAAAACAGCGTAATACTTTAATTCCGATCATCAGGTCGAACGCCATTGCCTGGGCTGTGGCCAGTGTCGATGCCCATACCATTGATGAGATCAATATCCTGAACGCTGCCATTATGGCCATGCACCTTGCTGTATCAAAACTGAAGCCCCGGCCGCAATTCCTCCTGGTCGACGGCAACAGGTTCAAGCCTTACAAAGGGATCCCGCATCAGTGCATCATCAGGGGGGATGCGACCTATCTTTCAATCGCCGCAGCATCCGTTCTCGCTAAAACATCACGCGACGAATACATGAAGCAACTGCACCGGGAGTACCCGGTTTATGGTTGGGAGCGCAACAAGGGTTATCCATCAAAACTCCACCGGGAAATGATCGTGAAGTTTGGGATCACTCCCTATCACAGGAAGACTTTCAGGATGAACCCGGCGTAAAGGTTCCACGCAATGGCTGAAACGAACAGGATACGGATCGCGATATACACCGCCGCCATCATCGCGGCGATGGCCTTCTTTTCATGGCTGGGGTACACGCTTTACAACAGGATCAACATCCATGCCCGGTCACCTTTCGATGCCGTGCCCGGCAACACCGCCCTGATCATTCAGCTGAACAAGGCTGGAAACCTTTTTTCGGAGCTTAACCGCTCCAATCTTCTCTGGAAGGCGCTTTCGCGTTTTCCCGGCTTCAGATCCATCAGGGATGAACTTGATTATGTAGATTCGGCCGGCAGAAAAAATGAAACGGTCAGCAGGATCCTTCAGAACAACAACATTCTTATCTCCATCACCCTCAGCGGCCGCAACAATTTCGGAGCGCTTTACCTGATGCCGGTGAACGGGGCCGACCCGGAATCCCATATCATCAGCTTCATCAGCGAAGTGATCGGGGAAAAGGGGATCCTGTCCGAAACTCCTTATTCGACCACCCGGCTCCACCGGATCCACTCCGGGGGGGACAGAGAAGCCTTCTACTTCGCTGTAATGAAGGGTATCTTCATCGGAAGCTTTCACGGCGACCTCGTGAAAAGGGCCATCGACCGGCTTTCGCTGAATACCCCCTTGGCCACCTCCCCGGGGTTCAGAAAAGTGCAGGCCACGACCGGCAAGAGGGTCGACGCCAATATCTATGTCAATTACCGGTTCTTCTCGCTCGTCCTCTCCAAAATCACCCGCGATGAGATGCTCCCGTCGTTGCTTAAATTCTCGGACTTCGCCGACTGGAGCGGACTTGACCTCATCATCAAGAAGGATGAACTCATGTTCAACGGCATTACTATTGCTTCCGACAGCAGCCGGCAATTCCTTTCGCTGTTCACCGACCAGCAACCGCAGAAAAAAGAGATCTCTGCCATTATCCCGGAAACGGCATGTTACTTCACCTCATTCGGCTGGAGCGACCCGGCCCGTTTCTGCCAGCGGTTTAGGAACAGGGGCCCGAGGGACGAAGGTTTCCCCGGGGAGCGGAATGACATGATTTCCATGATCGACCGCTACCAGTTGAATGTCAGCGAATTCTTCCTTCCATGGATAGGCAACGAAGGTTGCCTTTTTGTCTTGGAAGATCCGGTCCCGTCTGCTGAAAAAGCATTTGCAGCCTTTAAAACACGCGATACCAGGCTTACTTTAACCTGCCTCTTCTCCCTGGCCGATACCCTCGGGATCCGATACGACTCCGTTAAATACAACGAACAGCAGATCTACAGGTTATCCCTGCCCGCATTCATCCCCGCCCTTTTCGGCGAAATGTTTGGCCGGTCGGAGATCCATTGCTTCACCTTCCTGAAAGATTATATCGTCTTCGGCCTCCAGCCAAAGGACCTGGAACGGGTCATCAAATCGGTCTCCGAAAGTGCCACGATGGCGAACAACAAGGTGTTTAACGATTTTGAGGATAATTTATCCGACAGGTCCAATGTGTTCACCTATTATAACACAGGAAATTCCATGCGTTCGCTGAAAGCCGCGCTCAACCAGGACCTGGCCGCTCAAATGGAGCCGATGCTCGACAGCCTCCGCAAATTCGAATCCATCGCTTTCCAGTACAGCAATACCGAAGGTCAGTTCTACTCCAGTTTTTTCCTCCGCTACAACCCCAACTTTGAAAAAGAGGGTCCGCTCCGATGGCAGGTCGCGCTCGACACGACCGTTGCCGGACAGCCGCAGATCCTGCAAACAACGATTTCGGGAGCCGTTGCCATCGCAGCAGCAGATGTTGCCGGGAATCTTTACCTTGTCAGCCCGCAGGGAGAGATCGTGCGGAAACTTCCCGTCATGGGCAGGATCATGGGCAGGATGCATCCCGTCCGGAATCCCGGGACCGATTCAATCTCATTCCTCTTCAATACCGACACCCACCTGTACATGCTGCATGCCGACGGAACCATCGCTGAAAAATTCCCGATGCGGTTCCCCCTCCATGCCACCAACGGGATCGAAGTGGCCGACTGGGAGGATCACCTTGACTATCGCATTTTCGTCGCATTCCAGGATAACAGGGTATATTGCTTCACGCTCGACGGAATTTCCCATACAGACTGGAAGCGTCCCAACCTCCGGGAGGAGATCACCGATCCGGTCACGGTTTGCTCGGCCGGCGGAAAGGACTATATCCTGGTGACCGGTAAAACCGGCAGCACCCTGATCCTGGGACCCGACGGAGAACTGCATATCACCCCCGGGCCGAAATTCGTCCATGCCCCGCTGTCGGGGTTTCACCTGAACAGGACCAACCGGAAAGGAGTGTTCCTGACCACCAGCCCCGAAGGGAAAGTGCTGTTCATCCAGGAGAATGGCCGAACATCCGAAGTGACACTTAACCTCTTCACGCCTGATCACCGCTTTTTCTACGAAGATATAACCGGGAACGGACAACCGGAATTTATCTACTCCGACCGGAACAGCATTTTCTATTACAACCGGAATTACAAGCTGATCTATTCTTATGCCTTCCGCAGGGAGATCAGCGAACCGCCTTTCCTGCTTCACGGCAGGGATGGCAAGGCGCTCATCGGCTACGTGGTGCAGGAAACGAACGAATTGTTCCTGTTCGATCATCACGGGTATTGCGAACTGGAATCGGGAATCCGCGGAAACACCCCGTTTGACATCGGGTTCCTTGATAGCATCCCCCGGATGAACCTCGTGGTGGGCGCAGGGAAATTCCTCAGGGCCTACAGCCTACCTGAGCCTTAGAACTAAGCCTGCAGACACTTCCCCGCCGGGGAGGAGACTGTTTTTCCTGCATAATTGCTTCATCCGGATCCCGTAAAGCTGCGAAACGGAGTAAATGGTCTCCCCCGGTTGAACCGTATGGTACTTCACCTCGCCATTACGTCTTTTGGATTCGATATACATGATCTGCCCGGGTCTGAAGGCCGAAGCATAGGCAAGGTCATTAAATTTCAGCAACTTCCCGACACTGATATGATAATTCCTGGCGATCAGGTACAGGAGGTCGTTCTCTCCGGTCATGATAACCTTCCGCCGGTTGTTCAGATATATTTCGCGACCGTCAGGACCTTTGCCGGAAAACTTAAAGCGGGGATACATGACCGGTCCGGCCGGTTCAGATGGATAGTCCGCGGTCACTTCTGGTTGTGGTATGTACCCGGGGTTGTCGAACAGGTACAACTTGTAATTCTCGATCGTCCTGACCAACAGTTCAGCATAAGCCGGATTCGTGGCATAGCCCGCTGCTTTCAGCCCGGTTGCCCATCCTTTGTAGTCGGTAATATCCAGTTTAAACAAAGATTGGTATCGCTCTCTTCCGGCGAGAAACTGCGAGTGGTCACGGTACGATTCAAGGGGATTTCCATATTTCCGGAAACACTCATTCTTTGTTTCGTCGTCCTTGTAAAAGGTCATGCCTGTCCACCCCTTGTGGCACTTGATGCCGAAATGGTTGTTGGCCCTGACGGCGAGATCGCTTCTACCCGCGTTTGATTCAAGTATCCCCTGTGCGAGCGTGATACTGGCCGGGATCCTGAATTCCTTCATCTCCTGAACCGCAATGTCCCTGTATTGCAAAATATAAGCATCGACCACGGTATTCTTTCCACCCTGCTGCGCTAAAATCCCCATGCTGCACAGCATACCTCCTGCAAAACACCAAACCCATTTTACCATCCTCCCCATTTACCCGTTTACCCGTTTACCCGTTTACCAATCATCCATTTAGCCCCCCGACCTTCTGACCAATTCCCTGAACCTCTTCCCCCGTTCCTCGAAATTATTGAATTCGTCATAGCTTGCAGCGGCAGGCGACAGCAGGCAGGCGTACCCGGGAAGTGTTTCACGGAAAGCGATCTCCCTGAAGTCGTCGAAACGGTTGATGCAAAAAATCTTTTTTCCTGCGATTCCGCGACTTTTCAAATGTTCCGCGATCCTCCTTCCCGCATCCCCGACCAGGATGAAATTCCTGACGGCAGATTCTGCAAGAAAGCCGGCCAGTCCCGAATAATCGATCCCCCGGTCAAAACCGCCCGCGATCAGTGTATCCACCATCGGGATCGCCCTGATGGCCTCCATGCAGGCCTCAGAGATGGTGGCAATGGAATCGTCGTAAAAATGGATCCGCTGAAACTCTCCTACATACTCGAGCCGGTGCTCCAGCCCCTTGAAGGTGGATATCCCCTCCCCGATCAGTTCCGGGTCGGTTCCGAGGATCATGGCTGCAGACGTCGCCGCCAGGATGTTCAGGAGGTTATGCCTGCCACGCAGAAACCGGTCCTGGTGGATCTTCCATACGGGCACCTCACGCTTCCCGTCACGGTATATGATCGTCTCATCTCTGATAAAGCACCCGTGAGCCTGTCTCTCCGGCATCGAAAAAGGGCAGGCCTGCCTTGAACCGGTGTACGTTCCGGCAAGGGAACTGACCAGCGGATCATCGGCATTATAAACAAAAAAGTCCGATCTATTCTGGTAACGGGTAATGTTCAGTTTTGCCTGGCAATATGCTTCAAAGCTTTCGTAGGCGTCGAGGTGTTCCTGATACATGTTGAGCAGGATTGAAATATGGGGCGCCCGGCGAAGGAACTCAAGCTGGTGCGACGACAATTCGCATACAATGATCGTCCCGGGGGTGATAAGGTCAACGAAATTGAAGAGCGGATTGCCGATATTCCCCGCAAGGATGACCTCTTTGCCTGCGGTCTTCAGGATATGGCTCAGCAAGCTGGATGTCGTGCTTTTGCCCTTGGTCCCGGTGACCCCGATGGCCTGATCCGCATAATATTCAAGGAAAAGTTCCGTCTGGGAGGTGATCCTGTCCCTGGGTATCCGTCCGTGACCGTTGGCCGGGGATGCGCTCTTCCCCTCGTTTGCCTGATCTTCGACAAGTTTCCACACCGGTATGCCGGGGGAGCGGAAAATGACGTCGAACGAGGCAAGCCGTTCCAGGTACTCCCCGCCGGTGATGAAGTCAAGATATCTGTCGCCCTGTACCAGCGGATTATCACGCACACCCGGATTCCGGTCGGCAATTGTCAGGAGCATCTCCGTGAAGATCTTCCTCAGGAAAAGGTAAGTCGATTGCCCTTCGCGGCCAAAGCCCAGGAGGGCAATGGATTTACCGGAGAATCGTTCGTGGAGTAAATCAATCATTACGATCAATCAGATTTTACCTTTACTCCGCGCACCTCTGCGGCTAACTCTGCCGTCCTCTGCGTTAAATTTTATTTTTCCTGTTTCAGTCACCCCTGGTATGGCTGGTCATATCGAAATTTTCCTGCAGTATTTTAAAAAACAAGGGTGGCAGATGACGCTCCCCTGAAAGGCGCGACAAAGCATTTCCGAAATCGATCCTGCAATAGTTTTCGTATATCGTTGAATTTTTATAGTACCGGAGAAGGAACGGTAAACCGGTGTCCTTCTGTTGCCGGATCGTTTCGCAGAGTGCAAGGTTGACTTCATTCACGGTCCCCACGCAATCGAACGGTTTTTCTTTGGCAATGCCGGTGAGCTGCTCAAGTATGGGTTGCAGCGTACCATTTTCCAGCAGGTTATGTCCGAAGATCACGGTCAGTTGCTCCTCCCCGAGGAAGGGAGACAGGATGATCCATGTAAACAGGCACTTCGCGCAAACCCCGCACCAGGAATCGGTCTTGCTTCCGGCATTGCAGCTCCTGAAAACGGGATGGTATTTCGGATAACGGGCAAAAACAGAGGCGATCTGCAGCTCGTTCACCGGCCTGAGAAAACTGAAATAGTCAATGTCACTGCAGATCCATTTTGTCACGTACTCCCTGAAATCTGTTTCGAACTGAAACGACTTGGAATACTGGTGGTTGATGCCGGTTCCCTCGATGGTAGCCTCGCTGGCGCTCGATTCGTTGGATAGGGCGATATGCTTCGCTCCTGTCAAAATGGCCGAAAGGGCTGTGACGAAAGCGAGCAGCGCAGAGAAAGGGGTATGCCCGTTAAGAAAGCCCTGTTCGTTCAGCTCAAGTAGTCCCGGGTCAACGACCCGGGATATCTCCAATATCCTTTTACGCGCAATCCCCTTCGCCGTCACCGTATCAAGACTGGCCTGCCTGGGATTCATGATCAGCGGGATCGCTCCGGGACTGTCGCCGAGCAATTCCAGCGTGACGGCAGAATCCTTTCCCCCTCCCACCGGGATGATCAGTGGCTCGGCTCCCCGGAAAGCAGTGTTTGCGTGGATGATCGCCTTCGGAGCATAAGCGGCAGCGCGATCTGCCTCGATGCTCATGAAATCCGTTTCGTTGGTCCGGATGGAGTTGAGATAGAAGAATTCGCCCAACCCGTTATAATACAACCGTTTCCACCACAAAACCTGGTCAGGGTGCAGGGTGAATGGTTTGATGATCACCCGGGGCGGGCAGGCGGCCTTCCAGTAGCTGATCAGTTCGATCATGCCGATGTTGAAAATGATGTTTTCGAGGTTATCGCGCACCAGTCCATCCGGAAGGAAAAAGTCCCTGGCCGGGATGAAATAGCGCGGATGGAACCGATTTCCTCCCGCAAGATCAAAGGTAAATACGATCTCAAGGCCGCGGGAACCGAGGCTGTACTCTTGCTTTTCAAAGATAAGAACAGGATATCGGTCGCGTAGCTCCAAAAAAATATCGTGCCTGCTTGACCTTGCCACGTTTTGGTATTATATTTGCCGGGAGTGCCCGTGGCAAATTTACTAATTTTGTAGACACTATGCGAAAACCGCGCGCCAGACCGAAACAGGGAAACATCCTGATCTCCGAGCCCACGCTCCGGGATTTTTATTTCCGGCAGTCAGTGATTCTGCTTGCCGAACATAACGAGGAAGGCTCTTTCGGCGTGATCATCAACAAGCCCATTGAAGCGCGCCTGAAGGATATCATCAAGGGATTTCCGGCGTACGACCTGCCGGTGTACCTGGGGGGGCCCGTGAAGACCGACAGCATCTTCTTCATTCATACCCTCGATGGCGTGGAACAAAGCATGCCGATCATGCAGGGGCTCTACTGGGGAGGCGACCTTGACACCATCAGGGAGATGCTGAATAAACAGGAAATATCACCGAAGGAGATCCGGTTTTTTGTTGGATATTCAGGCTGGTCGCCCAACCAGCTCGACCGGGAGCTGAAGGAAAAATCGTGGGTGCTGTCACAATCCACCGTAAAGGAGATCATCACCGACCACCCGGAGAAACTCTGGAGCAACTACCTGAAAAGCATGGGGAAGGACTATGCTATCTGGGCGAATTTTCCAGCAGATCCGACGTTTAACTAGTTTGCAGTCTGCAGTTTGCAGTCTGCAGTTTACATTTTAATCATCTTCCCGCTTCCCACCTGCTTTCCCGCCTGCACCCGGTAATAATACATCCCCGCCGGAAGGTCCCCGGAATCCCATGTCACTTTGTGTTCTCCTGCCGATTGGGCTTGTTTAACCGGCATAGCAACCGGTTGCCCGAAACTGTTAAAGATTCGCACTGTCACCTGCGACGGTTCAGGTAATTTGTATGAGAAGGTAGTTGATTTAGTAAACGGTTCCGGAAAACTGCGAACTGCAAACTGCAGACTGCCGACTTCCATATCTTCTTCTCCCACATTGCTCCACTCATACGCCCCCATATCGATCCTTCCGTCCCAGATCCTCGGTCCGCCTGCAAGATCGGTTGCCGGCAGGAACATCCCCGTAGTGTCGGGCGTCCCTGCATTCCGGCAGGCCGAAGCGGCAGTGATCATGTAGGGATGCAGTCCGTGCCCGGCGAACTGCGGGTTAGTGCTGATGTTTCCCTCGCCGGGCCAGCCTTCCTGGATATTGGAATAAGTCACCGCCGGATTACCGTAGATCCCCTGCGGCTGGTTGTTCCAGATGATCGAATTCCTCACCGTCGCCGATCCCCCTCCGCAATATAATCCAGCGCCTTCACTGCCGGTTGTGGTCAATGAATTCCCCTCGATGGTGACGTTATCCAACGTTGCTTGTGATTCAAGATAAACGCCGCCACCATCGCCATACGATACGCTGTTGCCGCAAAACAACGTGTTGCATACCCGTACCAAGGAACTCCCGCAATAAAACCCTCCGCCACGTGCCGACCTCGAGCCGGGACCCCCTGCGGTGACCCAGCCGGCTGCGAGATTTCCCGCTATCCGTGAACCGGTCAGTTGCAGGTTTGAATTCACACAACCGATCCCTCCTCCATCGATCCCTTTATTATCCGTCACAGACACCATTTGAATGACAGCGTTTGAATTCAGGCAACCGATCCCCGCGCCGGTTTCTGCGCTTCCCCCTTTCACGGTCAGGCCGGAAAGGCAGGTGACGGTATTCTCCATGATCTCGACGACACCGGTCTGCCCCTCCGCATCCAGGATGACGGCAGAATCGCCCGCTCCCTCCACCTTCAGGAAATCGGGGATGTTGACGGGAAACAGCTCCCCCGTACCCGACGGGCTGTAGGTTCCGTTCATCAGGTGCAGCGTGTGCTGGCTGAGGTTGTCGGCCCGGATGCGCCGGAATGCGGCGTTCAATGTCTTGAGAGAAGCAACTTGTGTAAGTCCCGTATTTCCGTCATTTCCCGTTGGCGAAACATACAGGTCGGCATCCGCCTGTTCCTGCAGGCCGTGACGAATGTCAAAGGTAAAATGCGTGATCGGCGTTGCATAGAAATCGGTTGGATGCTTTACTGAGAAGGTATCCGCCACGAAATGCAGGAGGGTGTCGGAATAGAGGTCGTTCCCGTCGTGTGCAAAATTGCCGTAAATATTTGGCCGGTGAAGGGTGTCGAAAGAAAACGACGATCCCGAAACATATACGCCCCCTCCCCCGATCCGGGCCGTGTTGTTCGTCAGTGTGACAGCCTGTAATCCGAGACGGCTGTCCGACACATACAGGCCGCCGCCATAACAGGCGGTATCATCTGTAAAGGTGATGTTCTTCAGGAAAACTTCAGAAGAATCGCAATACAGGCCGCCTCCCCGACCGGGAACGAACACCGGTCGCGGTCTGCCGGTCCAGTAACCTGGAGCGCTGTTGCATGTAAGGCTGACATAATCCATCTTCATGCCGGAGTTGATGCAGACGACCCCGCCGCCGTTACCTTTTTTTAAACCATGGATCACCGACAGGTTTTCCAGGCCTGAGCCCATGATGTTTTTCGCCTCTGCAACCTGATATTTCCCTTCACCGTCGAGGATCACACTGTCGGACGACGTTCCCTGCAGCGTGATATAGCTTTCCATTTTTATCGGGAAGGGTTCGCCGGTGGCAGAAGGACTGTACGTTCCCGGGGCCAGGCGGATCGAGCATGGATGCAGGCTGTCGGCCAGGATCTTTGAAAAAGCGTACAATATGGTTTTCAACGGATCACCGGCTGTAACCCCGGTATTGTGATCGTTCCCCTGGGGGGAGATATAAAGGTCTCCGGCATACTGGGGGGTTTTCCCATGCATTATCTTGAAACTGAAGTTTTCGGGCGGACTGGCATGGTATGCTTTCGGATGTAGCACCGTGAACGTGTCAAGACAGATATGTAAAAGTTGACTGATCAGTTTCCAGATCGTGGCCCGTATAGGAATTCAGGGCGGAATTCAGGTAAATGCTGCAACGGTTGATGGTATCGAAGACAGGTAGGGAATTCTCGCCAATGTACATTCCTCCGCCCTGACCGGCCGTGTTCTCGTTGATGGTCACGTTGCTCAGTATAGGACTGCTTTCGTAGCAACTGATACCGCCTCCCCAAGACAGTGTCAGGTTGCGGGTAATGTGAACATTTTCCAGCACCGGGCTTGATTCGTAACATTCCAGTCCGGACCCCCAATTACCCGAGATGGTCAGATCTTTCAAAACAGGATCTGAATTGAAGCAATGGATGCCGCACCAGGCCCCGCCCGAAACCGTCATTCCGGAAATGACACTGGGGTAATTGGTTTCCAGCGACAGGACCGATGCCGTGCTGTCGGCCAACATATGTAAAAAGGCGGCATGAATGGTCTTCAAAGGCTCACCGGCGGTCAATCCGCTGTTTGTATCATTCCCGGAGGGCGATACATACAGGTCGGCATTGTACTGTTCATGCAGTCCGTGCCGGATATCAAAGGAAAGATTCTCAAGAGGTAAGGCAAAGAATTCGGTTGGATGAGGCACGGAAAAAGTGTCCACGACGATCCGCTGGACATCGCCGGACCATATGTTGAAATAAAGATCACTGCCATAGCCCGATGAGGTCGTGTTGGAATGAATGTTGCATCGGTTGGTGCTGTCGAATGTCAGGGTATCCGTAAAGCATATTCCACCGTACTTTGCCGTATTGTTGACGATGGTCACATTTTCCATGACGGGATTTACTCCGCTGAAATACATTCCGCCTCCGACATCGGAAGCCGAATTATTGCGAATCTCAACATTTCTAAAGAC
>Ga0208828_1000696_pt1 | contig 14465 bp, 12 predicted proteins | sample Kivu_160m_FD_185487 | JGI IMG/M metagenome (GOLD analysis project Ga0208828, IMG submission 185487) | Freshwater microbial communities from Lake Kivu, Western Province, Rwanda to study Microbial Dark Matter (Phase II) - Kivu_160m (SPAdes)... | ecosystem: Environmental > Aquatic > Freshwater >... | reverse complement strand
AAAAAGAATCCTTCAACAGTTATTTAATATATTTTTTTTGATATATTTATAACTCCAATTTTACCTCTAAAATAATCTCTGTATTTAATGTTTAATACAAAATTTACAGACCTGAATTAAATTACCCCTTTCTTAAAATATTCTTAACAAAATTAATTTTCCCTGCTTGATACAAAACTGACAAGGTCAAGTAATGACCTTTTTGATTGACTGTCGTTAAAACTTTTCAGGGATGTTTTTGCAATCTCGGAGTATTCCTTAATTTTCGTAACGGTGTATTCAATGCCGCCGTATTCGTTTACAAATTCATATACGGATTTGAATTTTTTGATTGAATCACTCTTAATTAATTTCATAATTTCGACGGCTTTTTTTCTCGGTGCATTGTTAAGGGAAATAATTAAAGGCAGAGTAAACTTTTTTTCTTTTACGTCATTTCCTGTTGATTTTCCGAGTAACGCTTTCCTGCCTGTATAATCGAGTAAGTCATCCCTTAATTGAAATGATATCCCGAGATTTTCTCCGAAATCCGAAATATTATTAATTTTATTTTCGTCTTTTGTTGTACTTAAAGCTCCTAATCTGCAGCATGTTCTGATTAGTGAAGCAGTTTTATCTTTTATTATTTTAAAGTAAGTTTCTTCAGTTGCATCGAAATTTCTTGCTTTTTGAATTTGCAGGAGTTCTCCTTCGCTCATTCTCTTTACTGCTTCTGAAGTCGTTTTAAGAAATTCGAATTCGTTGTTGTCAAGAGAAATCAAAAGACCTCTCGATAATAAAAAATCACCTATTAATACTGCAGCTTTGTTTTTCCATTTTGCGTTGACGGATAACAAACCGCGGCGCGTTTTTGCGTCGTCTACAACGTCGTCGTGTATTAACGTGGCAGTATGTAAAAATTCAACTAATGTGGCGGCTGTATATGTGCGTTCGTTTACTTCTCCGCATAGTTTGGCGCATAATATAACAAGTATCGGGCGGATTTTTTTCCCTTTTTGAGATAATATATATTTCGTAATGATATCAATAAGCGGAACGTTTGATTTCAGCGATTTTCCGAAAAGTCTCTGAAAAGTTTCCAGTTCGTGTTTTATCGGCTCTATGATGTTTTTTAAATTCAAGATACTATTGCATTAGTTCTTTTTCTTCTTTCTTTTGTGATAACTTGCATATTAATATACTTATTTCATAAAGTATAAGTAAAGGAATACCTAATAATAATTGATTTGTTATATCCGGAGTCGGCGTCAATAGTGCTGCCAAAAAAAGAATTAATACTATTGCGTGTTTCCTGTATTTTCTCATAAAATGAGGTTTTAATATTCCTATACGGGATAAAAAAAAGGAAATCATCGGTAATTCGAATACTACTCCCGCAATAAGTAAAACCGAAATTATAAAATTGTAATACTCATCAGCAGCCATTCGGTTTCTTATAATGTCTGTCCCGAATTGTGCGGCAAAACCCAACGCCGTTGGAAGCATTACAAAATAAGCAAAAATTACTCCCGTGATAAAACATAAAGACGAAAAAATAACTATGCCGGTTATGTATTTCCTTTCTTTTGGTTTAAGTGCAGGCTCTATGAATTTCCACATCTGATAAAAAATATTCGGAATGCTGAGTACTACTCCGGTTGTTATAATTACTTCCATATATAATGTAAACTGTCCGAATGGTTTTAAGTTCTGTATTTCGAGAACAGGGTCAGTTTTGTATAACGGGGCAAGTAAAATGTTTTCCATTATGTAATTTATAAAAATACCGGCTATAACGGCACAGATAACAACACCGATTGCAGCTTTGATTATTCTCCATCTCAGTTCTTCAAGGTGCTCGAGAAAAGACATTTGCTTTTCCCCGGATTCGTTGGTGTCTTTATTTTCTTCCATAAAAACCAAATTGTGAAGTCAGTTTCTTTACGTCTTCTGCAACTCCATTTTTGATTTTTTCATCTTTAGGATTGGTAATTATTCTGTTAATAAATTCGGCAATCTGTTCCATTTCCTGTTCCCTCATACCTCTTGTTGTAAGAGCAGGAGTCCCGAGTCTTATTCCGCTTGTAACTAAAGGACTTTTATCGTCAAAAGGAACTGCGTTTTTATTGCAGGTTATACCGACTTCGTCTAACGCTTCCTGTGCGGCTTTACCTGAAATGTTTTTATTTCGCAAGTCAATTAACATAAGATGATTGTCGGTACCGCCTGATATTACTTTATAATCCATTGCTACCATTTTTGCTGCAAGTGCTTTCGCATTTCTTATGATTTGCTCTGCGTATACTTTAAAACTGTCATCCAGTGCTTCCTTGAATCCCACGGCTTTGGCTGCTATGACATGCATAAGAGGTCCGCCTTGTACTCCCGGAATTACCATGGAATCTATTAGTTCGCTCATCATTTTTATTCTTCCCGATTTAGGTGCTTTCAGCCCAAACGGATTTTCATAATCTTTTCCTATCAATATCATGCCGCCTCTCGGTCCCCTCAGTGTTTTGTGAGTCGTTGTGGCAACGATATGACAATAAGGAAGCGGATCATCAAGCAGTTTCTTCGCAATTAATCCGGCCGGATGTGCTATGTCGGCAAATAAAAAAGCTCCTGTTCTATCTGCAATCTCACGGAATATTTTATAATCTATTGTTCGCGAATATGCGCTTGCTCCTACAGTAATCATTTTCGGCTTTTCTTTCAGTGCTTTATCTTCTACTTCATTGTAATCTATGTAACCGGTATCAGGATTTATACCGTAACTGATAAAATTATACAACTGTCCGGAAAAATTCACAGGTGAACCGTGTGTAAGATGTCCGCCGTGGGATAAATCCATTCCCATTACTTTGTCCCCGGGTTTTACTAATGTGAAATATACAGCCATATTTGCCTGACTTCCCGAATGCGGCTGGACGTTTGCATATTCCGTTCCGAATAATTTTTTGGCTCGGTCTCTTGCAATATTTTCGGCAACATCGACGTATTCACACCCGCCGTAGTATCTTTTTCCGGGATAACCTTCGGCGTATTTGTTTGTCATAACTGAACCTAAAGCTTCCAACACTGCAGGAGATACGAAATTTTCCGAAGCAATCAGTTCTAATTTTGATGTTTGCCTGCCTGTTTCGTTCTCAATTGCATCGAAGATTTCAAAATCGAATATTTTAAGGTTTTCTTTCATCGGTATTGATTTTATTGAATTATATTATTTACTTTGTTTACTCTTCTTATGTGTCTTTCTTCATTTTCAAAGTCTGTGTTTAAAAAAACTTTTAAGCATTTTACGGCTGTTTCCGGCTCTATAAAATCTGCTCCGAAACAAATAACATTTGCATCATTATGACGTCTGGTCATTTCTGCCATTTTTTCGTTCAATACGTTCGCTGCCCTTATACCCTTGTATTTGTTTGCAGGTATACAAATACCCATCCCGCTTCCGCATATTAATATTCCTCTATCTGATTCACCGCTGGATATGTTTTCGCAAACTGCTTTTGCATAATCCGGGTAATCTACACTGTCGTCGGAATATGTTCCGAAATCTTTATACTTTAATCCTTCATTGTCTAAAAATTGCTTGATTGTTTCTTTTAATCTGTAACCTCTGTGGTCGGTTCCAATGGCTATCATTATGTAACTATTTTGTAATTTGTTGTTAAAATTATGCTGCAGTTTTTGAATTTTATTCTTCTCTTGCTTTTATAAACCAGAGTTCTCCAAAATTAAGTCCGGCTGCTATTCTGAAATTTTCATCCTGTATCAGACCATTATTGCGTGACCCTCTGATGTAATAACTTAAACTGATATCGATGGAATTATCCCCGTATAGCGGAATATTTATTCCTGCTGTTATTCCGTACCTGTTAATATTATCATTATTGATTTTAAAGTATGACCTGTCATAAAAGAAACCGAATCTGTAAGTTAAATCTTCTAAAACGGTTCTGTCTGATCTGTTTGGAGGTTGTATTTCAAAACCGATTCCAAATCTGTATGCATCTTGATAATTTTCCTGTTTTACGTTTGCTACTGAAAATTTACTCCATTGCTGAATTAAAAGGTCTGCCGACATTAGAAATCTTTGACCGAATTTATTTGTAATACCGAAACCGAATGCCTCGGGAAAACTGATGTTGTAGTAATCACTGACAGAAGTTGTGTCAAAACCTATTGACGAACCGGTTATTGTTTCGTATGTCGAATATAGTTTGCATTTCGTTTGATAAATAAAACCGATTGCCAGATTGTTGATTAAATCGCTTTTAAAAAATGAACCGGCATCAAAAATGAAACCGGCTTTAAAATATGAACCGTCAAAGTTATTTTGATACTTCTGATATGTATTTATAAAACCTGATGTGTTGAAATTATAATACTTTAAATCTACTTTGTTTCCGAATGCATAATTGTACTCTGCGGCAAGTGTGAGTACTTTGAATACTTTATATGACATCCCCGCATTGATTCTCGAAAGACCGCCGCTGCCGTAAAAATTCTTCTTATATGGTACTCCGTTCGAATATGCCTGATTCGTAATCTTATAATTGATGTTTGTAATAGGATTGAAACCGAGTGTCAGTACCCACCCGTTATTCTGACTGAAAGGAATGCCTATATTAAAACCATTGACATTCAAATCTGAAAAACGAGAAGAAATATTATTATCGGATGATTTTTGAAGATAATATTCTGCCGATGCCGTTAAATTAGTAAAAGATAATCGTGAGTTGGAAGCCGGATTCATATTGTTAACATAATCTCCGTAAAGTGCTATCCCCTGTATTCCCATTGCATCTGTTCTTATGCTCGAAGAATAAATGTAATCGCCTAATCCGTAAATATTGTAAGGTGAACCGGCACTGAACTCATCCTGTGAATATGCAGTGATAAAAGAAAATAATATAATGATTAAAGTAATGGTATAAATGTAAGTCTTATTAATATATTTTCGGAGCATAAAAATCAATTTCTTATTGTGTACCTTATTGTTAGTCTTGGTCTGAGTGACGGTTCGGGATTATCCGAAGAATAAAAAACAAATTCATCAAGATTCGTTGTTTCGGTTGTATTGGATAACATAATTCCTAAATTCGGATATACTCCGCTTGTCCAGTTCTGAAAAATGTAGTTTAAATAACTGTTATAAGTGATGTAATTCTTTAAATTAGCGTAAAATATGTAACCGTCTGTTTTGTATTCTGTTGTATCAGTCAGCATTTCGATATACAGTCTTCTGTCAAAAGTCGAGTAAAATGATGATGCAGTATCGATTGTAAATTCAAGATATGCCTGATTTATAATTGAATTTGCCGGTAATTTACTCAAATCAAACCTCATAATGTGTCTGTATGAAACACCCGAAAGTGTTATAAATCTTTGATTTGGAATAATTGTTGAAGGGGCTGTGACGAGAGAAGTACCGTCAAGACTGTTGAAATATATAGTATCGGTTTCTGAATTCTTTGTTAATATTACTTCAATGTACGGTGTATAACCCGTAGCTGAATTGATTGAGTTGAATGCTTTAATCGTGTTGCAATTTGTATTTGGAATAAATGCAATACCGTAATTTTTAATCGGATAATTTATCGTATCGGCACTGTAATTCAGCCAGTCTCTGATTAGATTCGTGTCTAATGCAATGCTTACCGTGATAGTGTCCGTCGGCGTTCCAGTGTATGTACCGACCTGAATGTCGTAATCTGCCGGTGAAAATTCATCGTATTTAAGAGTCGAAATATCTTTGTAGTTTATTATCCTGTAAATGTTGAATGAAGTTGTACCGAGCGAATCTTTAAAATAATAATTGTTATATTTTAGATACATAACCGCCGATAGTACGGTGGCGCTGTCATAGTAGTCGGGAAGATTTTTGAATTTAGTAATAAAACTTGCGTTATAACCGCCTTGGTAATTGCCTATCAAAAGATTACTTGAACTGTAATTGGAAACATATTTTAAAATGTTTTTATGATAAAAAGCGATTGTGTCGGTTTCAGAATCCAGAATCAATACTCCTGCTGTATCATCCGGCGGTAAATAATTCAATCCGAGTTCGTTTGGTTCGTTTTTACAGTTGAACAAAGTAAGTGTAATTATAAAAAAATATGCTAAAAACGAATATTTTATTAATAATTTGGGCATTTTTATAAGTACAATTTTATAAAATAACATTTCTAAATTAAATAATCTAAATACTTTTTATTACAAATTTACTAAACTATTATTAAGGAAAATTTTGATAAGGTTATAAATAATTATATCTGAAAAATATGCTTAAGAAATACGAATGATTGTTATTTTTGTGAGAGTATATAATTTGCGGCATCGGAAATATTTTTTGCGGTATATTCTAATCTTATGTCTTCTTTCCTGCATATTTCAAGAGTGCGCCTCCCGTATCCGGTCAGTACAAGAATTTTTTTGAGTCCCGCATTTTGTGCACACTGCATATCCGAAAGTGAATCGCCTACAAAATAGGAAGTCTGTAAATCTATGTTGTGCTTTTTAACAGCTTTCTGAATCATTCCTGTGCCGGGCTTTCTGTCCGGATGTTCTATCTTGTATCTTGATATTGTCCCGTCTTTGTGAAAAGGCGAGTAGTATATGTCATCAATAACTTTTTTCCTGTGATATGTTAGGTTTGATATTAAATAGTTGTGAATTTCCCTTAACTTTTTTTCGGTTATCAAACCTCGTGCAACAGCAGATTGATTTGTTATTATTATGTTCAGATAACCGGATTTCTTTAAATTAAACAGTGCTTTTTTTACACCCTGTACCGGTTTGATTTGGCTGATGTTTGTAAGATAATTTCTTTCTTTGATAATCGTTCCGTCCCGGTCGAGAAAAACTGCACATTCCATTGAAATCAGTGAATAATTATAATTTTAATGATGGGAAACTGATTTGTAAAGGTTCATATATTTGCGGGCTGATACCTTCCATGAGAAATCAAGTGACATTCCCGTTCTTATCATATTGTTCCATTTCGGACGGTTGTTTTTGTATACAGATATTGCAGTCTTTATCGTTTTTAGTAATTCTCCGGGTTCATAGTTGTTAAACATAAAACCGTTGCCGTTTGTTTTTCTGTAATCTACTATTGTGTCTGCAAGTCCGCCGGTGTTTCTGACAACAGGTACAGTACCGTATGCGTAAGCATACATTTGTATTAAACTGCACGGTTCCTGTCTTGAGGGAATTAACATCATATCACAACCCGCTTGAATACAGTGAGCAAGCTGTTCGTTAAATTCTATTTCGACAATCAATTTCTCAGGGTATTTTTTCCTTGCTTCAAGCAGGTATCGGTGGTATTTTTCTTCGCCTATTCCTAAAATAATCATTTTAATATCTTCTTTCAACAGTTCGGGTAGAATTTTTATCAGCAAATCAGTACCCTTGATGTCAACAAGTCTTGTTATTAATCCTATCAAAGGAGTATCTTCTTTATATCCTATGTTAAACATTGACAGCAGTTCACGCTTATTTTCATATTTGAGTGGAATCTCCTGATATGTATATCTGTAAGGAATTATTTTGTCTATGTTTGGATTCCATATGGAATAATCAATTCCGTTTAAAATTCCCGAAATATCTTTTTTCCGCTTTGCCAGTATATTTTCAAGACCGCAGCCGTAATCTTTATCATGGCTTATTTCTTCGGCATATTTTTCGCTGACTGTGTTTATTTTATCTGCAAATGCTATTCCTGTTTTTAAAAAATTGAACTTGTCTTTGTGAAGTGCTTTGTCTGCCGTTAAAATTGATTTTGGTAATCCTGTTTTGCTGAAAGATGATTTAGGGAAAACACCCTGAGAATCTAAATTGTGTATTGTTAAAAGTGTTTTTATATTTTTATAGTATGGATTGTCTTTGTAATGAATTTTTAAATATGCAGGAATTAAAGCAGTCTGCCAGTCATTGCAGTGTATTACATCAGGTTTCCATTGTAATATCTCGAGTATTTCCAAAACTACTTTGTTAAAGAAAATAAATCTTTCGTCGTTATTGGAAAAATCTTTTTTTGTTCTTGGATTTTGATAAATTCCTTTGTTTTTGAAAAAGTCGTTGTTTTCCAAAAGATACATTTGAGCCTTTGTGTTTCTGCCGTAAATAAAAGAGGATTTTATATTAAATTTGCATCTTCTGTCGCCTACTTCGATTGCAAGTTCCTTAAGCCGCTTGATTTCATGAATCTGCAGCTTTCTTTCATCCTGTGAACCGTATTTAGGTGAGATTATTCTTACTACGTTTCCGAGTGAATTTAATGCCCGCGGCAATGAATTTGAAATGTCTGCCAATCCGCTTGTCTTTGAATACGGGAAAACTTCACTGGTAACAAAAAGGACGTTGTAACCTTTTGACATATATATAATTAAATTTTTGTAAAAATAAAAATTATAAAAAAGAGTATCAATGATAAAAGAAAGCTGAAAACAATAACAAATTAGACCTGACTGTTATTTTTGTTATTCTTTGAACTGATTAAAACTTTTTATGTCTTAAATGTCCATCAGCTCTTTGACGAGCTTCTTTGTTCCGGTTGTTGCGGGTTCTTCTATGAAGAATATATTTTTGTATAATCCCTGGATGTCGGGTTTGACAGGGTCAATTATGTATTTTACAGAGTCATAAGGAATATATTCTATTAAACTTGCTGCCGGATATACTACTAAAGATGTTCCAATAACTATAAAAATATCGGCAGTCATGCAGATTTCTGCCGCAATGGGGATGTTTGGAACAGGTTCACCAAACCATACTACATTTGGTCTGAGCTGAGAACCTTTTTCGCATTTATCGCCTAAATTTATGTCACCGTAACCGATATCGTAAATATTATACGGAGGAGATGTACTGCGGGCTTTGGTCAGTTCACCGTGTAAATGTAAAATATTCAACGAACCGGCTTTTTCGTGCAAGTCATCTACATTTTGTGTTATAATAGTAACATCATATTTTTTTTCAAGTTTTACAAGTTCGATATGAGCTTCGTTCGGCTTGGCGTCTTTTAATTGCCTTCTTCTTTTATTATAAAAATCAAGTACCAGTTCTTTATTCTTATGCCAGCCTGCCGGAGAAGCAACTTCATAAATATCATGCCCTTCCCATAATCCGCCCGCATCCCTGAATGTAGACAGCCCGCTTTCCGCGCTTACTCCTGCACCTGTAAGTACAATAATCTTTTTCATTAGAGCGGTATTTAAATATTATTTAAAACGCGTGTTAGAATATCTTTTACTTGTCTTGCAACTTCCGTCATTGCAGGATTTTTTGTTACTTCTGCCATTATTTCGGGATTCATTATACTGACATAAACAGAATCTTCTTTTTCGAAAACTATTACATTACAAGGCAGAAGAAGTCCGAGGAGCTCTTCAATCTGTAAAGAATGATATGCAAAATTCGGATTACAGGCTCCGAGAATAATATACTTATGAAATTCTACGTCTATTTTCTTTTTTAAAGTATCTTTTACATCTATTGTTGTAAGAATACCGAAGCCTTCTTTTTTAAGTTCTTCGGTGGTTCTTTCTGTTGCTTTTTCGAATGTATAGTTTACTTTTTTTGTCAATCCGTATTCCATATTTCTTTGTTTTTTCAAAATTACAATATAAAATTAACAATAAAAATTCATTTTAAATTTATATATTTTGTTGTAACTAAATGTATATAAAACACGTAAAATAACGAAGAAGCATATTTAATATTTAAAATATAAAAAAATGAAAAAAGTTATTCTTATTCTGCTTATCGGATTGTTAATTCCGATATTTGCCGATTCACAGGTAATTTACAGTCCCAAAGTTGATTCGGTAATTAATTTGATATCTATTCCGCTGATGACGAAGTATGTTCGGGAACTGAGCGGAGATACAATTGCAATGGTGGGCGGGCAGCCTGTGACTATTGTATCGAGATACTGGAGTACTCAGGGAAATATTTTGGCATCTCAATATATATATGAAAAGTTCCAGAGTTTTGGTCTTCAGACAAGGTATCAGATTAATAATGCAACAAATGTAAATGTAATAGCAAGAAAAACAGGTTCTGTTTATCCGAACCTCAAATTTGTTATAGGAGCACATTATGATGACATGCCTCCCGGACCGGTCGCTCCGGGTGCAGATGATAATGCATCAGGTGTTGCTGCCGTGCTCGAAGCAGCACGCTTACTTGCAAATTATAATCTGAAATATACCGTCGAATTTGTTGTTTTCGATGAAGAAGAAATCGGCTTGCTCGGTGCAGTAGGTTATGCGGATAGCTGCCTTGCCGGAACAGATACATTAATTGGCGTATTAAATATGGATATGATTGCATGGGACGGCAACAATGACGGACTAATAAGAATAATGACACATCAATTTTGTGATATTCTTGCCGATATGCTTATAAGTTCGTTTCAGAGATATAATATTAATTTAACTCCGGTTAAGGCATACGGTGCAGGGGGCAGCGACCATGTGGCGTTCTGGCAAAGAGGATTTTATGCTATATCATCTATAGAACCGGCTAATGATTTTCACCCATTTTATCATACTATCTGGGATACAGTCGGGTTGTTTAATATGGAATTTTTCCTTAAGAATGCAAAATCGAATTTAGCCACACTTATGTGTTTAAGTGAAGAACTGTATTATTATATTTTTCATTATCCTGTTACTTCTACTTCTGATACAACACAAAGAAATATATATACCGAAATAATCTACGGAATTCCTTTGGCATCAGGGATTAATGCTCCGCGCTTATATTATAAGATAGGAAACGGTCCATACCAATGGATAAATGCTTCGCAAATAAACGGAACGGAATATCAATTTATAATCCCGGGACAACCTCACGGTACGCAAATATCATATTACATTGCGGCTCAGGATACAGGTGGTATTTATCTTGCTACAAGTCCGACCGGGGGAAGCGGAGTTAATCCTCCGGGAACAACACCACCTCCTGAAGTTTATACATATTATGTCTTGTCGAGTATGACTCACACATCGAATAATCAGGTGCCGATACCTGATAATCAACTTACCCGCGATACAATTTATATTCAGCAAACAGGAATTGTTCAGGAAGTTAAACTCAACTTGAATATTAATCATACTAATGACGGAGATATATTAATAGCATTGCAAAAAGGTTCAACCGTGGTTAATGTGAGCCAGTTTAACGGAAACGGCGGACAGAATTATACAAATACGACGTTTCATGATACTGCGTCTGTTCCGATAACTCAGGGTGTTCCTCCGTTTACAGGATATTTCAGACCTCAGGTTTTGCTGAATGCGCTAAACGGTGCACAGCTTCAGGGAAATTGGATTCTAAGAGTTTTTGATAATAGAGCAGGAAATACCGGGACACTGCTTAACTGGACACTTGACATAATATATTCCAGCCCTGTATCGGTAAAAAAAGAGGAAAATTTAATTGCCGATAAATATCTATTATATCAGAATTATCCGAATCCTTTTAATCCGTCTACTGTTATAAAATATTCATTGCCTAAAAATTCGCAGGTAGTATTGAAAATTTTCGATATTCTCGGAAAAGAAGTAACAACTCTTGTGAATCAATGGCAGACTGAGGGAGTATACACTGCAGAATGGAATGCTGCATCAATGCCGACCGGCGTATATTTTTACAGGTTGTCCGTTGACGGATTTTCGGATACAAAAAGAATGATTTTAATCAGATAGGAAGAGGTATTCAAGTATAATTTTATTTTGTTAGTGTAATATTTACAAAGTTTTTGTATATTAGAGGTAAATAATTTAATAATTTCTGATATGAGAAAGTTAATAATTTCACTGACATTTTTTTTGCTTTTATTGAATATAAAATCGAATGCACAGTTATATCAGGACTGGAAATGGCTTCATCAGTCCCCGCAGGGAAACGAGTTGAGATGGGTGAAGATGTGGGATGCCAACACAATTTATGCTGTCGGAGGAAAAGGCACATTTGTTAAGACGACAAACGGAGGTATAAACTGGATAGTTAATTCAAATGCTGCGAGAATGTCAAATATCCCTCTGCAAAGAGGGAATTTACTTGATGCCTGGTTTTTTGACCAGAACACAGGTATAGTAGTCGGATATTATGGTTCGATATTCAGAACTACTAATGGAGGTATAACATTTGACAGCCTGCCCGGAAATCCTGCACCTGCGAATGCAAACATTACGGGTATCTATTTTATAAATAATCTGACAGGATATGTTATTAGCGGATTGACTAATTACAGGTTGATGAAAACTACAGACGGAGGTTTAAACTGGAATGCGGGATATGGCTCTGCACCTCCATACTCAAATCCCTATGAAGTTTATGCATTTAACGAAAATAAAATTCTTGTACTTAATCAACAAGGTGAAGTTTGTATAACAACAAACGGAGGTTATTTGTGGAATAATTATGCTTCGGGAACACTTGTCAATCTATATAAAGTTGTTTTTATAAATCAGGATACAGGTTTTGTGTGCGGTGATTGGGGAAGATGCAGATATACAACAAACGGAGGATATAACTGGGAAAATATGGCAGGGACGATGCTTTCGCAGGACTATCATTATTTTGATTTAAGGTATACAAACAATACCGTTTATCTGACCGGAAATTCTAAATATATCTGGAAATCATCGAATTATGGTCTGTCATGGGATTCAATTCCTTTTATGTCTCCTTCAGCTCAACTTCAGTGGGCGAATTCATATTATTCTTCTGATTTTTCTGTTACGGGGGATACTATGGTTACAGTCGGAGCGAGAGGTTCAATTCATCAGACACTCGGAACAACTAAAGTTACACACAGTCAGTATCTAAAACAGGGAAGCATGAGGGATATATGGGCTTCTTATTCCGCAGGGCTTGTGATTGCGGTAGGTGCTCCTTCGGTTTCAAGTGCGTCGTTGATTACACCAGACCAGATACTGAGGTCAACTAACGGGGGGCTAAACTGGAGTGTAATATCTCCTTCTTCTAATTCAGCGGCGGACTTTTACAGTATTGATATGATAGACGCAAATACGGGTTTTATTTGTGGAAGCAGGTCAGCAGTGTATAAAACAACAAACGGAGGTCTGAACTGGGATTCTCTTGTTATCCCTGTTATTCCGTCAGGATTAGTATTATCGAAAGTAGATTTTGTAAATTCACAGACAGGATGGATTTTTTCGAGAACTGCGACCGGGAGTGACTCGACAATTTTCAAAACAACCAACGGAGGAGTTAATTGGTTCAGACAGGGACTCGGAACAAACACAGGTACAAGTTATCTGATTTACGCTGCGAGTATGATTGACGAAAATACAGGATGGGTGTTGAATAATAAACCGAGACCATGCAGAACAACAAACGGTGGTATCACCTGGGATACAACATCTTTGTCGGATAATTATCTTGCAGGTGCATTATATGACATTCAAATGTTAAATGCATTAACAGGTTACTGCGTCGGCTCTATGCGTAGAGTTTATAAAACTACTAACGGCGGAGCGACGCCATGGATTAATATCAGCTATAATACGAGTCTTAATGTTACAAATTATTCTGTAGCTGTTCTTAATCCGCTTAATGTTGCGGTTATGGGTACATATGGGACTTGTTATCATTCAACCGATGGGGGTGTAAGCTGGACAGGTAAGGATCTTTTATCAAGCATTAGTGATATATACGGTTCGTTTCTTGCTTCCAATAATAAATTGTATGCCGTTACATTAACTGATGCCTGTATTTTCAAGAATGAAGAATTATTCCCGACAGGAATAAAAAGTTTCGAAAATACCATTCCGGAAAAATTTATACTCGAGCAAAATTTTCCCAATCCGTTTAATCCGTCAACAACTATAAAATATTTATTGCCTAAAAGTGCGTTCGTAACTTTGTGTATTTATGATATACTTGGGAGAACCGTTTCCACAATAATAAATGAATGGCAGACGGCAGGGACGTATTCGGTTAATTGGAATGCTGAATCTATGCCAACAGGCGTATATTTCTACAAGTTATCTGCAGACGGATTTTCAGAAACTAAAAAAATGATTTTGATTAGATAAATATATTTATTGGATTTTTATATACTTTTTTTATATCTCACCTCATTTAAACTCCGGACAAGCAACTAATCATCAGGGAAGTGGATGGCTTTAATGTAATTATCCGTAATTACGGTGGTTATATATAATACTTGATTTTATAATTTATTGTGTTTAATTTTCACTGTGTATGAGAATTTTTTCGTTCGATGAATAGGGTTGGATTTCAGGTTAAGAACGATTGAGATTTTTTTAGATGTTTTTTCAAATATAAATTATGAAGGTAAAAAGAGGTTTGATATGAAAAAAATAATATATTTCATAAGTTTAATAATAGTTTTTCTATTATCTGATATTTGTATATCACAGCACTGGGTTCCGCAGACAATTCCATATTACAGCGGATATATAAAATCAATGGTATTT
>Ga0208828_1000695_pt1 | contig 14472 bp, 10 predicted proteins | sample Kivu_160m_FD_185487 | JGI IMG/M metagenome (GOLD analysis project Ga0208828, IMG submission 185487) | Freshwater microbial communities from Lake Kivu, Western Province, Rwanda to study Microbial Dark Matter (Phase II) - Kivu_160m (SPAdes)... | ecosystem: Environmental > Aquatic > Freshwater >... | reverse complement strand
TGCTAAATGGTTTAGGGAATAAAATCGCTACGACCACCGACCCGCTCGTCGAAGGATTTATCTGGCTGTTAGTGCTACTCGGATTTCGGCGGACTATCACTTGCTTTTTCAACTGCCGTGAACTTTTAGAGATTTATGATAAGTCGTCAAAGATTAATTCCATACTGTCTACCGTCCTAACGCCTATGGCTGAACAGGCAATTTTAATCCGGCTGAAAGTCACCGCCTTTCCCGCCGGAGTTACCAGTGACGCATGGAATCTTGTAGTATTGACTGCCTCTTTTGGATTACTGTTAACTGGTAGTTTTGCGGCGAAGAATGCCAAAGATTCTATCCAATATCTGTTATTTTCCGGATTCAGCAATATGGCTTTTATTTTAATGGGGCTAATTCTGCCCGGTAGTCTGGGTATCATCTATATTTTAATAATGCTCATCGCGCATTCACTGTCCTTAACAGGCATTTTGATGGGCTGGATTGAACCGGATAATAGCCGGCTGGTGATCCGCCCGACTCTATGGAGTATATTTTTCCTGTTGAATTATTTAGGTTTTCCGGGCTTATTAGGTTTTATACCCAGAGTTCTGTTCCTGACAGCCTTCGGAACCAGCCGCTATTTGAACTATCCGATTTTGGCATTCTTTGTGGTCAATTATGGTATATTGCTGTACCTAGCCTTTCAGCATACCCAACAAGATATCCACCATCTGATAATTACCAGAAAATTTTGGCGAGAAAAATCAGTGCTGGCATTTGGCCAGGTTGGGATTATGCTGTTTTTAGTAATAACCGGTATTTACTGGCAACCGTTATTAAAATTCCTGCAATCGGCCTGCGTCTTTTTCCAACCCTGAGATCTGCTCCGGTATTATTTTTATGCGAATTTCCGGCCTTTTTCTTATATTTGTTCTGAATAAATGCGAGTGAGCTAATCTTCTAACTATGCAATAATTAAATAAACACGAGGCTGGGACATTGTCACCAAAAACAAAAAGACTTTTCCTGTGGTTTACTGTCGCTTTTTTTATCCTTTTCATCGTATTACTGTTAATCTCCCTGATCCATAATTTTAATCGGCCGAAACTGATCAGTCTGCCCACCCGGGAATTACGGGGGATCTGGCTGAGTCGGTTCGATTATTGTGAACGCTTCAAAACCCACGATCAGGACTCGATAAAACAATTCATCGCTCAATCTTTTCAAAAAATCAAGGATGCCAATTTCAATGTGGTTTTTTTCCAGGTGCGGGGTAATGCCGACGCTTTTTATCAATCTCGCTATGAACCATGGTCGCAAATGTTAACCGGCGAGTTAGGTAAAAATCCAGGCTGGGATCCCTTGGATTATGCCATTAAAACTGCCCACGCCCTCGATTTGGAGCTGCATGCCTGGATCAATGTTTTCCCCGCTTGGAGAGGTACCCAGAAACCACAACGAACGAATCCCCCGCATCCTTTCCTCAGGCATCCGGAGTGGGTAGTGTGTGACAGTAACGGAACAGCCATGCCCCAAAGCGATCATTATGTATCTTTCTCACCGGGCATTCCTCAGGTTCGACACCACATTACCACAGTCATTGCAGACATTGTCCGCAGGTATGATGTAGATGGAATTCATTTCGACTACGTGCGTTACCCTGAAGACGCAAATACCACAGGCTACAGTCATGATCGTTTCAGTCTTCAGCAATTTAAAAAATCCGCCTCCAATCCGATGAATTTGGATTGGGCTGACTGGCAGAGGGATCAGGTTACTTTATTCGTTGCTGAGGCTTATGATAAAATCACCAACCTTAAGCCGTGGGTGAAAGTATCCGCTGCAGTCATCGGTAACTACAAAACCTCCGCGTGGAATGGATACAATGTAGTATTCCAGGATGCGCGTCGCTGGGCAGAAATTGGTAAAATTGATTATCTTATACCCATGATCTACCACCGTAGCGACCAGGCACAAAATATATTTCCACAAGTGTTGAAGGAATGGAACAGCATCATAGCCGCTGAGCGCCCGGTTTTTCCTGGCATAGGAGCATTTCTTTTGGAATGGAATGAAATTATAAAAGAAATCCACGATGTTCGGAATAATCAATTCCACGGCCTGGTAATTTTCGCATTTACTTCGCTAAATGATGATGATTTTGAAAAATTAAAAACTGGTGAGTTTAAATATCGAGCCCTATTGCCTCACTGCCCGTGGAAAAGTACCCAGCCCGTCGCTCCGCCGACCGATTTCTGTTTGACTCTTGGCAGTCCGGACACTTTGAAATTCACCTGGCGGGCCAGTCAATCCCGGACACTCTCTAATTCCCATCAAAAGTACGTGATCTACAGCTCTAAAAAATTACCGATAGACATCACTAAAGCTGAAAACATTTTCGCCGTTATTGATGGGAACACTAATGTCTGGACCGCGTCGAAGGCTATCTTGGAAAAGTCATTTCATTATACCATTACTTGTATCGACGAATTTGAAAACGAAAGCACGCCCGTAGCACCTATTAAACTCGAATAAAAGGATCAATTATGCATAAATATTGTATTTTTATCTCGCTGTTGTTGACCTGGAATCTGGCAATTCCACAGACTCTGACTAAAATTGGTGAACCAACCCAGCTTACACCCCGTGATGCCCCATTCCTAATGTGTCCAAGATGGTCACCAGTTGCCTCACAAATTATGGCCACAGGAGCCAATTATTCCGGTATTTACTTAATCTCCTTCCCTAAGGGAGAATTGTCTCAAGTTACTGACGAACCTGCAGCAGGCTACGGAGCCGTTTGGTCGCATGATGGTAAATTCATCGCCGCCCGCGTCGCAAATTTTGAGAATCAACACCGCTTCAATCAAATAGTTGTGTTTGATATTTCCAAGAGCACCCGTATACCTCTCTCCAGTTTTGAAAGTAATTTACCCGGTACGCCCCTGTGGTCAAAAGATGATCATTTCCTGTATTTGAATGCGACAGATAAAATCCGCACCTATCCGGTCTCATCCGAGCAAAAATCTCTGGATTTGAACGACTACCTTTTTGTTAAAAATGACCAGATATTCACGCTCAGCTCCGATCTGGCCATCGCCACCAGGAATGAAGAAATCGGAAGAATCCTCAGTTTACAACCTGCGCCCGATTGTTCCCGATATGCCGTGGAAACTTTCGCAGGAGCAATTTTGATCACGGATGCCAGAGGACGAATCATAACGCAAATCCAAACCGGCATTCACCCCAGTTGGTCACCTGATGGCAAACACGTCAGCTACTCGGTCACTGCGGATGATGGGCATCAATTGACCGCATCTGATATTTACGTACTGACAGTTGACTCGCACAAAATTCAAAGATTGACCGATACTCCAGAGCAAATCGAAATTAATCCCACCTGGTCACCGGACAGCCGTTGGATAGCCTATGACGAAGTGAAAACCGGTCTCATACTGGTTCAGAATATTAAGATAGAATAGACGACTTCTTTTAGCGGGTCTGCATATGGAATTAATATCAAGTGCAAGTATCGGTAACCCCATTTTACATTCTTATTGCAAAGAGCAAAATATCCAAATAAATTTATTGCAATATTATTTGAGATTTTAAAGGGACTCTGCTAACCAATAGGAAAAGTGGAGGAAGCAATTAATGAAAATTAAATTTTGGGGGGTTCGCGGTTCAATTCCAACACCGCTCAACACTGATCAAATCCGTGATAAATTTTTAAAACTTATTGCTCATATTCCCGATCCCATATTGCATGACACAAATAAACTCGAAAATTATCTCAAACAAACGACACCAGTTGAAGCTGGCGTAATCGGCGGCAATACTTCCTGTATCGAAGTACGTGCCGACAATAAAATCCTGATTTTTGATATGGGCAGTGGAATAAAAGCCCTGGGTAATTATCTGGTTAAAAACGACCAAAACAAGCAGGGGTTGGAGATACACATCTTTCTCAGTCATACTCACTGGGATCACATCATCGGATTTCCCTTTTTCACACCGGCTTTCTTCCCCAACAACCACCTTTATTTTTATTCTGCCCATCCCAACCTAAAAGAACGGCTGGAAATTCAACAAGATTTTCGCTTTTTCCCGGTGGCACTTGAACACATGCCCGCTGCCAAGGAATTCATTCAGCTCCAGCATAACAGCACACTCGATTTAGGCGCAATCAAGATCAGTAATATTCCCCTGTACCACCCCGGCGGTTCCTTCGGATATCGGGTCGAATGTGAGGGTAAGAAATTCGTCTATGCAACCGACTCCGAATATAAAAATCTCGATCGCGATTCAACACGTCACAACATCGAATTTTTCCGAGGTGCCGACGTATTAGTTTTCGATGCGCAATATACCTTTGAAGAAGCTATTCACAAGGAAGACTGGGGACACAGTTCAGCACTGGTGGGAGTTGATTTTGCCGTTGAAGCCAACGTGAAAAAATTAGTTCTTTTCCACCATGAACCTGAAAGAAATGATTTCGAGATTTACGATATTTTAAAACGCTCAGTTGACTTCAGAAAAATTAATTTTCCGGAATCAGGATTGGAGATAATGCTGGCGACAGAAGGCCTTGAACTGGTAATTTGAATAGCGACACCCCTCAGATTGATACTCGACAAAGAACAGCCTGAGGATTTATTTCCTAAACTACAGGCTTGGCACTAACACAGTTGATATCTAAAATGCCCATTTTGAAAAAGACCAAAGTTACGAATATTGGGGACTTTATTTTAGAATGCCAACACTTAGCATTTATCAGCGGTTCCAAATCGCGTCTTCTTTTAAGAAACGCAAAATTATTGCACCGTTTGCAGGGAGTGCTAGTTTTCTGCCAGTTTGATTAACAAAACCGGGAAGTTCTTAAATCGCCGATCTGACCCGCGTTTTTAAGATTTTCCCGACAATAGAAGCGGTTCTCCTGACATTTTAGTCAAGGAGTGGTAATTTACAAATCCTGAACTATATCTAATCCTTGCGGCGGAGGCATCACCCACCGCACGGGTTGGATTGTCCCATTTTTTCTAACGGTGCGTTCGACATATTTGCATTTTAGTACTGAGTGTTCAATAAACAAATCATCTTCAATCCGCGATCCAAAAATGTAGGTCGTTCCCTTAATGATGACATTCTTCCCGATTACTGTCGGATATTCGTCGCTACCGGTAATTATGACACTGGACTCGATATGCGAGTTATCACCAATGGTAATATTGCCTTTCAACAGGTCTCCCCGCATAATGACGCAATTTTCACCGATGGTCAGTTTCTGATGAACATATGTGCTGATTGATACGTTCTCTTGAATCAGGGTATTTTTACCGATTCGGATGTTACCTGACAAATTACACCCTGACAGTAGAGTTACCCCCACGCCTAATTCCACACCGGCTGAGATGTGCACTCCCTTGCCAATTTTTATATCCAGAGGTGGACAAGTCCGATCCAATTCCAGAATCCGCCTGACAACCTCATCAGCAATGAAGAAATCATCTTCGTCTTCAATAAAAATGATGTCGCGTAATTGTCGCCAGACTTTGCGTCGGGCGATGTTTTCCATTTCCTTGAGTACACTTTTAACATTAAACCCAATGACCGCCGTCTCGTCATCCACCGGCCAGGCCCGTACATCAATTCCATTATTATTGAAAATCCCGATCATATCGGTTAGATATAACTCGCCCTGGACATTATCGGGTTTCAACTGGTCAATGTATTTTTTTAAAAGGTCGCCTTTGAAAGCATAAACACTGGCGTTGTATTCACGGATATTAAGCAAGGTTTCTCGCGTAAATTTATGCTGTTGACAATTGTACTCGACTGTATAGGGAGAGTCTTCCGGCAGGGCTAAAATATCCTTGTGCTCAACGATAGCTAATACGGGACTGTCATTTAAATTAATGGTCATACGGTTGCCCGGTTCTGAATCAGCCCTGACGATCCGACCATAAGAATTTTCGCGTGAGTCACCCTGGAAAAGACCCGTTAAAAGCGCTAAACCAGCACCGGAATTCTCGAATTTGGTCTTAAAATCGCTGACTACTTCGGGCGTTATCAAACCCATATCACCCGGAAATATGTATAAATCCGGAACATTCCGACGCCCTTTCAGCATATTTAAAGCAACCTTTACCGCATCACCCGTCCCTTTTTGCTCGGGTTGATAGACAAATACACGATTTTTTTGGCGACCAGAGGATTCCGCCACCTCTTTGGCTTTAATACCGACGACTATGATCTGGTTGTCCGAACTTAATCCCGCTCTCGCGGCCTGTGCCACTCTAACGACGGTGGGGACGCCCCAGATTTCGTGCAACATTTTGGAACGTTCCGACTTGATGCGTTTGCCATGACCTGCCGCTAATATGATTGCCACGGGTCTACCGTCACTCGTCAGGTGGTCATTTAATTCCGCCAGCAACTGCTTGATTTCACCATTTTCTGGTTGGTTGTACATAACCCATTCCTAAATAATTTTAAAGATGTATCAGGATGCAATCCAAGTAAGATACGACATGTACAGGAAAATCACCGGCGCACCGATGAAAAACGAGTCAAAACGGTCGAGCATGCCTCCGTGCCCCAATAGCAAAGTGGATGAATCCTTTACTCCGGTATCCCTTTTAAAAACTGACTCTACAAAGTCACCCGCCTGACCAAATGTACCGCATAATAAACCAAACAACAGCACTTGCAGAAAAGACATCGAATCTGGAGACCATTTCAGGACGTAAAAAATACTGACGGTTAGCAGGGCGCCGACGACTCCCGCTATACACCCCACAACCGTTTTTCCCGGACTGATAGTCGGCGCAATTTTTTTCTGGCCTAACCACTTGCCGAAAACATAGGCTAATGAATCACAAATCCAGATTGCCGCAAATAACATCATCAGGACACTTTCACCTTCGGTGTGACCGAAACGCAACAGTATGAGAGTCGAAAGCATCAGCGGAAGATAAATAAACCCGAATATACTTTCAGCAATATCGACCGTAGCTCCCTGCACTTCTCTGAACAAACCCGATAAAAAAACAATAGCAGCCAAAAGGATCAACAAAACAAAAAGTTTATCCGGAAAAAAATAAGCTGTAAACATCCAGACGATTCCTGCCAGCGATGCCGCAAGTAACAGGGGATGGTAGCTTTTACGTCGCATTAACAGGTACAATTCGACCTGAGATACAAAGGCAATGACGGTAAAAAAAAGCGTAAATGCTATACCTCCCCGGTGGGTAAGCAGGAGAATCGCCGGGATACCCAGTACATTAATCATCATTCGTGTCGCTAAATTCTGCATAACTATCCTATTTTTTCCTGGTTTCACCGTCGCCCCATCTTAATACCTTGACCTTTACCTGGCCAACTCCATCAACCACCAGTCCAATCTTCGCCGCCGCCCCGTATGAAAGATCAATGTCTCGTCCCGGAATGAACGGTCCCCGGTCATTAATGACGAGGTCAACGGATTTATTGGTCTTTGGATAGGTAACGCGTAAAATTGTGCCAAAAGGCAAGGATTTATGAGCGGCGCTCAATCCATACATATCAAATACATCGCCATTAGAGGTCAATCTCCCATGGAATTCCTCGCCATAAAAGGAAGCGGTCATAATGGCGGTTCTCTTAGTATCCTTTAAAAGCAATAAAGTCCGGTTATCTTTACTGGTTGCGCCGGTTTTGGGGGAAGTATACAGATAGCGCGGCGCCGAACTGCACGAAAACAACCAGAAAGTGATATAAAGGCAAAATGCCGAAATCAGTTTCAGATTTCGGCTTGGCCGATAAGCTGCCCAATACAATCTATGCCATGCTCCTCACAATAATGAACTAAGTAATCAATTATTTCGTTTATGATTAATGGTTTGAAAAAATTGACTGTTCCCAGTTGTACCGCACTCGCTCCGGCGAGTAAATATTCGATGACATCCGCCCCATTGGTTATGCCCCCGACTCCAATGATCGGAATCTGAATTCTTTTGGCGACTCTGATAATATTGGCGAGGGCAATCGGTTTGATGGCCGGGCCAGATAATCCACCAATCACAGTATTAATTTTGGGTTGGCGGGTCTCGATATCAATGGCCGCTCCATAAACCGTGTTGATCAGGGTAATAGCGTCAGCTCCGGCCGATTCGACTACCCGGGCGATTTCGCCAATGTCGGTAACGTTTGGTGTCAGCTTGATGATAAGAAATTTCTCGGTGATTTTTCTGAGACTGGTGACCAATTTATCCAAGACATCGGGAGACTTGCCGAACTCAATCCCACCTTCGCTGACATTCGGACAGGAAACGTTGATCTCGCAGGCAGCAACCCAGTCGACTTCGTTTAATTTAGCAACAACCTGATGATATTCATTTGCACTCCGGCCTGCGACGTTGACAATCACCTTCCCCGGATAACTCGCTAAAAATGCAGCTTTTTCACGTAGAAACGCTTCGAGACCGATGTTTGCCAGACCGATGGAGTTGATCATCCCGTATGGTGTTTCGGTGATTCGCGGCGGCGGATTTCCCGTCCTGGGCTCCAGGGTTATCGATTTGGTTACAAGAGCTCCAAACCGGGTCACCGGAACCAGATCAGCCACTTCATCGCCGTAGCCGAAAGTCCCCGAAGCGGTCATCACCGGATTGATTAAATTGAACTGTTTTCCCAAGTGTACGTGTAAATCAACCATGATGCAACTCATTTGCGGCAAAGACCGGTCCGTCTTTACATACTAATTTGTAATGTTGTTCTTGCTCATTGGATGATCTCACCGCACAACCCTGACATAAACCAAGACCACAAGCCATTATTTTTTCAAGTGATACATAGAGCGGAAAACCCTTTTCCCCGGCCAGGTCAATCAGACTTTCCAGCATCTTTTCCGGCCCACATGCATATACGGTAAAAGGTCGTGGCAGAGGCTTGATTTCATTCAATAAACAGTCCACGACATTGCCGCCAAATCCGACACTCCCGTCATCTGTCGCGATAATTAATTGATTCCCCGGAAGGCAGGCGTAGGGAATTTGCATTTTAGTGCGCGCTCCGTAGAAAAGACGGCAGTCCATACCTTTGCGATTGAGATGGTCATACAAGAATAGAAGCGGTGCAATTCCCAGTCCCCCTCCTACCAGAAGCGCAGTCCCTTTCGATTCCGGAAATGTATTTCCTAAAGGACCGAGTAGTCGAACCGAATCTCCGGGTTGCCAAAGACTCATCTGCAGTGTCTGGGGCCCGATTCTTTTATATATTATTCGGAGGTTTTCACCTTCGACGCCGGCAATGCTGAAAGGACGGGGAAAAATCCGGATGCTATTCTCGAAATAAAAATTGACGAATTGTCCCGGCTGAGAGATTTTACTTATCCTCGGAGCCATAACGTGCAGAAGAAATATCCCGTCGGCAACCTGCTGGTTGGAGATGATCGCGCCTTCAGTAATTTCTCTTTTCACTTTTCCTCGATATCGCGCTCTTCAACCTGAATCGGTGTACTCTGAGGAGCACTCTGCGGTATTGACTTCTGCTCTTCCAACGATTGTTCGGCGGCGATGGGTGTCTCAGCGCTTTTTTCAGGTTCTGCCGCCCGCTTTAATTGTTCGTATGCCAGACGGTTAGCGCGGTAGGCAGTACTCGTCGGATAATTATCAATATAATACTCATACCATTGCCTGGTTTTTTCCCAATCGAATAAATGATGCTGGAATAGGTAGATCAAACTCAGAACCGCCTTTTCGGCATAAGAGGTATGGGGATAATCATTAACGATTTTTTCGTAAAGCGAAACCGCGGAATCAACATCCGTTATTTGCAGAGACTCAGCTTCCAAATACTGTCTTTCCGAAGCCGTCTCAGGGTTTTCGGTCGGCACCGGATTTTGATTGTGAATAACCGCTAAATACGGCGACTGAGGATTGACCACAAGCAGAGTATTTTCATAATCGGTGGCGATATCCGGCAGGTTTTGCTCGGTAGCCATAAAGTACAGTGCATATAGGGCTTTCTCACGCAGAGGAGTGGATAATTCGTTTTCCGCAATTGTTCTCAGAAAAAAGAAGGCACTGTCAGTTTGTTTGAAATTGTAGTACAGGACTTCAGCCATTTCATAAAGGTTGACGAAATATTCGGTAAATATCGCTACGGTATCAATGGACTTTTTATTGGACAACGCCTGTTTCTCGAGGGCTTTCTTGATTTCTTCCGCGCTTGAACCTGTCAGCGCTGTATCAGATTCGAACGCTAAGCGGGCCAGACGTTCTCGTTCGAGTTCCTGGATCTGTTTTAAACTACCCTCATACTTCTTTTGCAGATTATAGTAACGCTTGATGTCGGCAATTTTATTGCGGGCTTCCGTCACGTAGGGAGATTTGGGATCTTCTTTCAGCACGGCTTCATACTGGCTTTGAGCTTTGCTGTAATTATGGGATGTGGTCAGATTGATTTCCGCCATATTGAAATAAGCCTCGGCAGAAATGGGCTTGTTTTTATATTTTTCAGTAATCTGAGTGAGGCGGGAAATTGCGGCTTGATAGTCACCCTGAGTCCGATAGATCAGTGCCAACTGTAGTTCCAGATCGCCCCAGATTTTCTCATTGGCCGGGTCGTTTAATTTGGTGTTTATCAGTTCGATAGCTTCCTCGAAGCGTCCGGATTCGCGGTAAATCTTGGTTAACAATATTTGCATCTTATCTTTTATGCGCGCCGCCGGATTGTATCGGCTGACCAGCTTCAGGTTGTCTATCGCCTGAGTAACCTGATTCTGCATAAGATAGGTTTCCGCGATGCGGAACTGAGCATCAGCGGCGATTTCGATATTTTTCCCGACCTGGGTCGTTTTTTGGTAATAATAGATAGCGGAGTCATAGACTGCGTTATTGAAGTGAATTTCGGCAATCGCAAAATATAAATCGGCTAATAGTTGATCATTCCGAATCAGCGCGAGGGCTTTTTTCCATTGATAAAATGCTTGTTCCTTTTCCCTGAGTTTCCAGAGGTTTTTACCATACCAGATCAGGATTTCCGGGTACAGATTGCTGCGGGGAAAACTGCTTGAAAACTCTTCAAATTTGCGCCGGGCAATGGAATAATCACCCTTGTAATAGTTTGAAAGGGCGATGATATAAAGGGCATCGTCTGCCCATCGGCTTTCTGGATAGGAAACGAGCACCCGGTTGGCTTTTTCGATGGCGGTATCAAATTTTTTCCGCAGGGCGACATTGACTTTCTCGTCGGGTAAGGTATTGAATTCCTTGCGGGCTTCCTGAAAATACTTTTGTGAGTTATAGAACGTGTTGTAATAGACACAATCCGACAAGCCGATCAGCGCCAGTAGTCCTAAGGATGATATTGAAATTCGAATGTTAACCATCTATGCTGAATAAAACTTATATCAATTAGCAGAGATTATACGGTGCAAATCGCGATTAAGTTTTGGTAATATTTCTCCACTGGGCCCTTGAAGAAGCAGATCTGCAGAGGACGATAACATTGTCGCATTGATATTGATCTCGATGAAAAAGGCACCATGTTTTTTCGCGATTAGTGGCAGATCGGAAGCGGGACGCACCTGAGCTGAGGTACCTATAGACAGAAACACCTCGGCGTTCTCCGCCGCTTGGAAGGCGCGCTCCAGGGCTTCGGCAGGTAACGCCTCGCCAAACCATACGACGTCAGGGCGGATTACACCTCCACAATCACAGCGAGGGATGTGCCGACTGGCATGCTCGTAGATTTCGTCAAACTGTTGCACATTATAACGTGTTCCGCAACGGATACAATAGTTCTGCATGATATTACCATGCAGTTCGATAACATCGCTTACTCCCGCGCGCTGGTGCAACCCATCGACGTTTTGCGTGATCAGATAGAATGTCGGTAAATATTTACTCATCTCAGTCAGTGCATAATGTCCGGCATTTGGTGTACATTTTTCAATGATATCACGGCGGTGGCGGTACCATTCATTGACGATGGCAGTATTGCGGTAAAACGCCTCGATGCTGGCCAATTCGTGAGGTGAAAGATTCTTCCATAATCCATTTTCCCCTCGGAAGGTCGGGATGCCGCTTTCTGCCGAAATTCCGGCTCCGGTTAGTATAGTGTACACCCGCGCCTGTTTTAGTCGCTCGACTATCGCGTCTGAGTTGAGAATTTCCATTTATACGCTTTTAGACTCGAATTGAACCGGCACGAATTTAGACCGCATTAGTCTTCAAACCAATGAATTAATCCGTCTTCAAACGGATGTTGCAGTGCGGGATGTTTGGGAATTATGCGGATTGTGTATCCATTCAATCCGCTTTCCCACTGCTTAATTTTACCTTTATAGATAAATTTCTTAGAATCGCTGACCCGCTCAAGCTTCATTGAAACGAAATTGCCATCCATGATAACACCTGCACTGCTGACCCGTCCGTAGTAAATCTGAACGTCCACGTCATCGGCAGAAATGCCATCGAGATAGATTTCGACTTTGACTTCCAGGGCACTTTTAACCGAAAGACCATCTATTGTACCAGCTTCGACGTTCAGGAGCCGCAGTGAATCCCAGTTATCCCGCATTTTCTGTTTCCAATGCGCCAATTCCTTTGCGACTTTATAATTGTCGAGCCCCAGGGTTTCGGTGCGTTTCGCCGCTGGGTAGTAGAGCTTTTCAGTATATTCACAGACCATTCGGTTGGAATTGAAAATTGGACAAATATCAATCAACGCGGCTTTCATCATTTTGATCCATTCACGGGGTAAATCATCGCTGTCGCGCTGGTAGAAAGTCGGAATTATCTCGTTTTCCAGAACATTGTAAATGATATTGGCTTCTTGACGATCCCAGTAATCGAGATCAGTGTAAACATCACGGGTTCCGATAGCCCAGCCAATCCCCGGACGATAAATTTCATCCCACCAACCATCAATTGTACTGAAATGTAGTACCCCATTAGCGGCGGCTTTCATACCGCTGGTACCGCAGGCCTCGAATCCCCGGCGAGGAGTGTTCATCCATAAATCACAACCCTGAACCATATACCGCGCCATGTTCATATCGTAATTTTCCAAAAAGGCCACTCGTTGGTAGAATGGCTCTTCGTGCGATAGCTTTAGAATACGGCGGATGACCTGTTTACCCCCTTCGTCACGGGGGTGCGCCTTACCTGCGATGATGATCTGAACCGGAAAATCCTTATTGTTGAGTATTTTAGCCAAACGCTCAGGATCGGTAAATAGAAGATAAGCCCGTTTGTAGGCGGCGAAACGGCGAGCAAACCCTATCGTGAGCGTATCGGGACTCAATACATTTTTCACCCGTGAGATCATGTGCTGGGGTTTACCTAAATTGTAGTATTGCTGGATTAACTGTTTACGGGCGAAACTTACCAGGCGTTCCCGCCGACGTTGGTGGGTGTGCCAGAGTTCGCTGTCCGGTATTTTGTCAATTTTTTTCCAGATGGCCGTGTCAGCCGGTTCACGGTGCCAGTCGGGGCCTAAATAGCGGTCGTAGAGCTCCGCCATTTCCTGCGAAACCCAGGAGCTGTGGTGCACGCCGTTGGTCACAAAATCGATGGGGATTTCGGTCGTGAGAACCTCGGGCCATAGGTGCTGCCACATCTGCTGCGCTACTTTCTGATGCAGTTTGCTGACCGCGTTAATATGACTGGACAGGTTGATTGCCAGGATCGCCATTGAAAAGTGCTCGGTCTCATCGTCGGGGTCACTGCGTCCTAAAGTCAAGAGGTCATCGATTTCGATTGCCATGTCCTGACAATACTCGGCAAAATAATACCGGATTAAATCCGGCGCAAAGATGTCAATGCCCGCCTGAACCGGTGTATGCGTGGTGAAAACCGAACTGGCCTTAATGACTTCCAGAGCTTCAAAAAAGGTTAACTTGTTATCTTTTACAATACTCCTGATGCGCTCCAACCCGGAAAACGCAGAATGCCCTTCATTCATATGGCTGATATAACACGGCGTCTTAAGAGCCTTTAAGGCTTTGACACCACCCATACCCAGAATAATTTCCTGTTGCAGACGGGTTTCTTCATTGCCGCCGTACAATTCAGCGGTCAGCTTGCGGTCTGCTTCGTTATTTTCCGGAATGTTTGTATCCAGCAGATAAAGCGGAATTCTTCCAACCCTCGCCCGCCAGATACGCAAATATACTTTACGTCCTGGAAAGGTTACGTCAATCACTAGTTGACGCCCTTTGCTATCCCTGACCAATTCGAGCGGTAAATTGTAAAAATCATTGACCGGATACTGCTCTTCCTGATAATCATCAATATTGAGTTTTTGCTGGAAATACCCAAACTGATAGGATAAACCTACGGCATGCAAAGGCAAGCCTAATTCCGAGGCGGATTTGAGATGGTCCGCAGAGAGAATTCCCAAGCCGCCGGAATAGACGGCTAAACTCTCGGTGATACCGTATTCCATCGAAAAATAGGCAATATTCAGATTATGATTGAATTTGCCGGTCTTCTGAAACCAGTTGGGGAT
>Ga0208828_1000693_pt1 | contig 14514 bp, 14 predicted proteins | sample Kivu_160m_FD_185487 | JGI IMG/M metagenome (GOLD analysis project Ga0208828, IMG submission 185487) | Freshwater microbial communities from Lake Kivu, Western Province, Rwanda to study Microbial Dark Matter (Phase II) - Kivu_160m (SPAdes)... | ecosystem: Environmental > Aquatic > Freshwater >... | reverse complement strand
AATCTATTCCCGATAAATTTTTTATAAAAATATTATCAAAGATTGAAATAAAACTTTGTAGCATAATTGTAACAGGATACTCAACCTTTTACAAGAAATCGAATTGTGTTTTTTTGCGTTTTTTACCGTGTTTTTTACTTTTTCAAAATTTATACCTCAACACCACTTTCTTTAAAGCTGTAATAATCATTTCCCCCAATTATAATATGGTCCAATAAAACAATATCCACTGTATTAAGGGCGTTTTTTATAGCTTTTGTTATCCTGCAATCGTCTTCTGATGGCTTTAAAGATTCTCCTGGATGATTATGTGCAATAATAACGCCTGTCGCATGATTGTGTAATGCCCGTTCAACAATTTTTCTGGGATATACTACTGACTTATTAACTGTTCCCTTTTGTACGGTTTCAATTGCAATTAGACGGTTTCTGCTGTTTAAGAACATAACTTTAAACTCCTCATCAGCTACTCCTTTCAAAGAAGCTTTAAAATAATCATAGACAACATCTGGTGAGGAAACTAAATCTTTTTTGTAAAGTCCTTTCTCAAGATAAATTACTGAAATGTCTTTTAAAAAATTGAGAAACAGGGCCGTATGTTCGGAAATGCCACAAACTTTTTCCAGCTCTTTTCTGTCAGCATCCAACACACCATTGATTGTCTTGAATTTAGACAACAACTGCTTTGCAATAGGCTTAGTGTCTTTTCTGAGAATGGTAAAGGATAAAGCAAATTCCAACACCTCGTAATCAAGCCACCCTTTTATTCCACCGCTTTTGTACTTTGCCTTTATTCTCTTGCGATGCCCAAGATAATCTGGTTTTAAAGCTTTACTCACCTATCTACCTTCAGCCTTTCACTGTATCTCTCCCAATCCGGCAAGAAAGCAAACATCAGACTCTTGAATAACTTGCCATGATTAGGAACTTTCATATGTAGCAATTCGTGAACAATTACGTAATCACAAAAGTCACTCTCTATTTCAAGAAGCTCTTTATTGAATGTTAATCTTCCATTTTGCGATAATGATGCCCACTTGTTTTTCATAGAACGCAAATGTATCTCTTTCGGCTCAACATCCAGTTTCTCAGCCCATTCAAAAACATTGGATTTAAACTTCTTTGCCTCACCTGATTGACCCAGACATTCTCTATTTTTACCTAAAAGCGTTGGCATCTTATCTTCTCTCCAGTTTCAAAATCTTCTCGACAATCTCAATGGTTTTTGTTTTACTTGTTTCTTTAAGTAGTATCTTATATAACTGTGTCGTCAATTCTCTCGATTCCTTACTGTTTAATCTCCAGTTAGGATAAGTCTCAAATATACCATTAATCTTTACTGCCAATGTATCCGGCTTTGGAATTCCGTTTTTTTTAAACAACCAAAAAATTGTAAAAGTATTAACATCAAAATTTCTTTCTGCTTGTTCTTTTCGCGCCTGATTAATCTCTTTGATGATTTCTTCCAGTCTTTTCAGGGCTTCAAGTGTTGTAACACGCCTGTCATCATACAGTTCAATAATGGTCTGTACCTTTTCGCCAATGGGAATCAAATATGGCTGGGTATCCTGATTATCATCAATGAACTTAAAAATGCTTTTTCTTAAATTGATTACTTTAACGTTATCAGACTTATCGCTTTTCTTTAGAGCCTTAAGAGTATCTTCTTTTATCTCATAAATCTGAAGCGTGGAAGAAATATCCGTTGTATAGACATGCTTCTTAACCAAATCAGAGGTCTTGCGCATCAACTCTTTATCCAGAAGAACCCTTCTGACAAAGGCATTTCTGATAATGCTGTAAAGATAAGAAATCTTCCAGTAATCATTCATATAATCCCTTAAAAACTTATCCGGTGAAATAATCTCATAAAGCATTTCAATCTGCTTAAAGAACCTGTAGAAATCTTCTCTCTTATCTTTATCACTGAAATATTCAATCGCTCTTTCAACTGTTTTATCGTCAAATCTATGTCCAATCAACTCAAGGTAGGGCCTGGCTTTATCTTTCATCAGGCTCTCAAATGTTGACTTTAAAATGTCTATGTTCTTGATAACACTTGCCACAACATCTGAATCAAAAGCCAATGCCTTTTCAAGTCGTTCGAATATACCGACAAAATCAAGAACAAATCCTGCAGGCTTCTTTAAACCATCCTCATCCTCATAAGGTCTGTTTACCCTGGCAATTGCCTGTAGAAGAGTATGGTCTTTCATAGGCTTATCCAGATATATGCAATAAAGAATAGGAGCATCATAACCTGTCAGCAATTTATCAGTAACTATCAGTATCTTTGGCATCTTTGTCTTGTTTGGGAAAATCTTGCCCTTTAATTCCCGCTCTTTATATTCACTTAAATAATGCTCTTTTAAGAATGGCCTGTCATTTTGAGCCTGACTATAAACAACTATGGAATATTCAGAAGGAAGATGCTTATCCAGTTCTTTTTTGTACAAAGCACACGCTTCCCTGTCTACCCCAACCAGAAATGCCTTATATCCCATAGGTTCAACGTTTTCCTTGTAATGTCTGGCCACAAATTCAGCAACCTTTTTAACACGGTCTTTTGATTTCAGAAAATTCTTCAGGTTTACTGCCTTATCCAGCAGTTTATTTAATTCTTCAACGTCGCTTACCCCTTCCTTTTCCATCAATTCAAAGAACTCCTTCTCAAGCATTTCTTTAGGCACTCTTATCTCGCTTGGGGCAAGTGTATAGTGTAAAGGAACTGTTGTCCCGTCTTCGATTGATTCAGCAATGGAATACTTATCCAGGTAGCCTTTATCATCCTCTTTGCCGAATATCTTGAAAGTACCCTTGCCGTAAAGTATTTTGTCAATTGGCGTCCCGGTAAAACCAAAATAGGTAGCATTCGGAAGAGCTGCCATAAGAAAATTCCCTAAATCCCCGCCTGTGGTTCTGTGTGCCTCATCAACAAGCACAAAAATATTGTCTCTTGTATCGATGTCTTTTGGCATGCCTTCAAATTTGTGAATCATTGAAACTATAAGCCCCCTGTAATCTGAGGAAAGAAGGTCTCTTAATCCTTTTTTAGAATTTGCAATCTTCATGCTTTTACCTTCTTCAAAACCATAGGCATCAAGATTTCTGAAGAGCTGACTTTCCAGTTCATTTCTGTCAACAAGCATAATAACTGTCGGCTTTTCAAATTCCGGCTGTTCTAAAATCTTCTCTGCTGCCACAATCATTGTAAATGTCTTTCCAGCTCCCTGTGCATGCCATATAAGCCCTGTCTTCTTTTCCTTCTCCAGAGCCCTGTCAACTATTTTCTCAACTGCTCTTGTCTGGTGCTGACGCATAATTATCTTGGATAATACGTCATTTTTCCGGAAGAAGATAATATAATCCTTTATAACCTGCAATATACGATCCTTATCGAAGAAAGTCTTGACCTTCTTCTCAAAATTTCTTTTTTCAACATCCTTCCAGTTAAAAAGTCCTTTTCTGTCAAGATTCCAGGTTACTCCGTAATAAAAATCAAGTAAATGGGTAACATCAAATATCTGATTTGTAATCATCAGTTCAGGAGTTTCTCTATGATAACGCCGTATCTGGGCAATTCCTTCCTCAATTCCTTCCCGCTTGTTGGCATTTTTTGTCTCTGCAATTATGATGGGAATGCCATTTATCAGGAATATAACATCTCCTCTGTTGGTAAATTTGCCGTTTGTGTATTGCCATTCATCTGTTACATGAAACTGGTTGTTGTTGATATTTCCAAAATCAATAAATCTTATATTTAGCTCACGTTTATCCTTCTCATAGTAAATAGATTTCTTACCTTTAAGATATTGCAGAATTTCCTGATTACCTTCTATTGAGTTCTTTACATTTTCCAGCCGTTTTATGATTTCATTCGCTTTTTCGTTATTGATTATGCCTTTATTCAGATTGATTAACTGTTCTTTAAGGATACTATAAAGAAACAATCCTGCCTCACCTTGTCTTAGGACTACAGCTTCATCTCTGGTTAGATAAGTCCATCCGATTTGCATGACATATTCAATCAACGGTTCCTGGACTATTTTTCGTTCAGACATTTTAATTAACCTCAAAATCAAAATCTTTTACTCTGACCTTCCCCATTATTAACTGGTTAAGCATGGTTCTGAATAAAGCTTGAAGGGTTTGTTTACGATACTCTGCCTTCTCTATTTTTTCGTCAATCGCAGACAGAATTTCAGCAATCTTATCTTGCTCTTGTTTATTCTTAACTATGGGAATTTTAGCCCTTTGAAATTTCCCCTTACTTAATATAGGGACAGGGCTAGGCGTAGAAAGAGAACGTATATAATTACATTCAAAATTCAAAAGATAATAAATAAAATGAGGATTAAACTCATCTTTGCAAATAACTGTATTGATTTGTTGATTAGTAGTACTTTTATCTTTAAAAGTTAAACCAACCTTTCCAGTTGTGGATCCAATGCATACTATCAAAACAGCATCTTTAGGTAGCACCCTCGAGACTCTTAATCCTTCTAAGCTGATTTCCTTTTTAGTTTTATAAACATATTTTGTATCGCCTAAATCTACTGGAGAAATAAACTGAAAGCCACCCCCCGTATAATATTTTTTATTATTTGTTGGGGGCGTAGTTCCGGTTATGATTTCTCCCAAATTATCAACTTCAATAACATCCCATCTCTTTGGTATCAGTCCTATCTCTGTCTCTTTTTGCTCTTCTCCATGCAAGCCTTCAGTGAAAAGTTTATTCATGAGCGATTTTTTAAGTTCTCTTGTTGTTTCAATTATTCTATCCTGCTGTTCAATAGCCTGCTGGATTTTTGACAGTACAAAGGCTATTTTCTGTTGTTCTGGCTTTTCTGGAAAAGCTATAAATTTCTCTTTCAAATATTTATAGTGTCTATTATATCCTTTACTTTCTATTATCAAGCTACACAAATAATAATAGAAATATTTTGGATTCAAGAAATCTTTGGGCTGAATTAATTTTGTCCCATCTGCACCTAAAGAGAAAGAGAAATCGACAAATTTAAATATTCTTGTGTGATCTCCAAAGACAATTACTGGTAAACATCCAGAATATAACTTAGATTTATCATCTGTGTAACCCGCAACAAAACTAGCTCCTTGGTCAACAATGGGGTATCTACCCACTTTCTTATATTTTCCTTGAGGAATTTTAATATCTCTTGATATTCTTTCTTTATCGATACACTCTTCAAATCCTTTAACTTTCCAATCCTCAGGAATCAATCCGATTTCAGTCTCCTTGAAACCGTTTTCTATTACTGCTTTGGTTTTCATTCTTCCTTTAAGAATCCTTTTTGTGTGATTTTTCTCATTATTTCGTTAAGTTCCTTGTCTGTCTTTTCTCTCTCCTCCTCAAGTTCTGCCAACTCAACAAGTATCTCATCGACATCCCGATATTCTTCTTCTTTGCCATTACCAACATATCTTGACGGGCTTAAATTATAATCGTTCTTCTCGGCTTCTTCGTTAGTGATTATTTTTGTAAATTTGTCTATGCTTTTCCAATCATGAAATACCTTGGCTATTTTTTCAATTTTATCATCTGGTATGAAATTCTTAGGTCGTCCTTTTTCAAACTCTAAAGAGGCATTTATCAAAATAATCCTGTTTTTTCTTTCCTTTGGCTTGTTTTTGTTTAGTATTAAGGTAATTCCTGGTGCAGTTGTGTTATAAAATAGATTTTCGGGCAAAAGCAAAACTGCCTCTATCCAGTCATTATCTACGAATGCCTTACGAATTTCCTTCTCTCTATTGCCTCCCTTGTTTCCTGAACCTCTTGAAACAGAGCCAGTATCCAAAACTATTGCAGCTTTGCCGCTTTTGTTTAATGATGCAAACATAAGCTGAAGCCAGCCCCAATCAGCAGAGCTTGCGGGTGGATAACCACATTCAAATCTGTTAAAAGTATCAGCTTCATAGAATTCAGAATCATAACCATCCTGATTCCACATTGGATTGGCTACAACCAAATCAAACGTTTTTAATGCACTTCCTTCGAGGAATTTCGGGTTACGTAGTGTATCTCCTATTGCAATGTCACCTTCCATGTCGTGAATAATCATGTTCATCTTTGCCATTGCATAAGTAACGTGATTCTGTTCCTGACCATAAAGCCTTAATGGCTTCGAGATTTTCTTTTCTTTTTCTTTAAGAGCTAGCTGTGATTTAACAAGTAATCCTCCCGAACCACACGCAGGATCATAAACCTCTTGACCTTGCTCAGGATCCAAAATATAAGCCATAATCCAACCAACCTCTTTTGGTGTGTAGAATTCTCCGGCACTTTGGCCTTGTCCTTCTGCAAATTTTCTAATTAAATACTCGTATGCCCTTCCAAGAATGTCAGGTTCAGCATCCTTTAAACCAAGCCTGTGCCTGCTGATAATCTCTATCATATTGCTTAACTTGCCATCATCTATTATTCTCTGCCCGCTTACAGTAGCATTAAAATCAACTATGTCAATTACCCCTTGTAATTTTGGGTTTTCTTTTGCTATCGCACGAATTGCGTCCGTAAGCTTTTCTCCGATTTTGGTTGTCTGCTTCCTTATTTCCGACCAGACTGCCTGTTTTGGGATAAAAAATCTCACCAGACTATGGTCCTTTGAAGAAATTTCCCACGCTGTCTTCTCATCACCGAATTCTTCAGAAAGCCTTTTAATTTCATCCTCAAAAACATCAGAAAGTCTTTTCACAAAAACCAAAGGCAGAATGTAATCCTTAAATTTCGGAGCATCCACAGCACCCCGAATACTACAAGCAGCATTCCACAACCATGTTTCAAGAGTTTTAATGTCTAACATATATTAACCAATTCCCCTCAAAATCTAATAAGTTCTCTATACTGATTTACACATAATTCGCAATACGATTACCAACATCTTTAGTTAGAAGCTTTTCTTTTTCCTTTTTTGCCCCCAATCTCTCTAACTCCTTGCTATAGAAATCAAAACCGTGCCTTATCATAATATTTTGTTGCCTTACTTTCCTCCTAAATAATTTTATCTGTCTATCTGTCCATCTAGGATGAATATAATAATCTTTATTTGTCTGCCTTCCCCTAGGATTATAATTATCAAAGGTTTGATTTAGAGGACGATATCTGCAGTCGGCAATTTGAACACTCCATCTTTTACATTGCTTAAGTTTCTTCAACATTTCATAATAATCAGGTTCGTAGTTGTAAATCATAAAAACATAAATATCTTTTGCAGGATAACCAGCACCAACAAGCATATCAATTTGCTTCTTAATCATCTTGCGCTGATTATACCCATGGTCCCAAGCAATTCTTGGGTTGAGAAACCTGGCTTTTTTTAACAATTTTGCTAGTCCTAGTGTAAGTAGCCTTCCATCTATCCCACATTGGCTTTCTGAATAAACAACTCTACCGTTATGCTTAGCATTCATTAACTCTTTCAGAATATCTTTAATAAATGGATTAGCTAATAGGTTATTATCGTAAAATATTATTCTATTACGGCAAATCTCTTCCTTTATGCTTTTCTTGTAAGTAAATTCAGGTTCAATTTTCCAAGTGCCACAGAACTTGCATCTTCTTACACATCCTCTAGAAGTGTGAACTATTTGATAGTCCACATCCACTAAATCATATGCAGGCTTACACCTCTCAGCTTCTTTATCAACACCTATAAAGACCTCATCACATCCAGATTTTTTACAGTGTTTAGACATAAGAGAAGCATAAATTCCTCCGACAATAACCTTCGCTTCAGGGTATCTTTCTTTATAGAACCTTACACTATCCCAGACATACTTTGACCAATAAGTGAATAGAGAGGTAATTTTGATCTGGTCAGGCTTAAAACCATTGGTATCTTGATTGCCTCTTATTAACTTAATTCTATCTTTCCTCTGTTTATGGTAAGATGCTAATTTTAGAAGACCTATGGGCAAGAAATCACGATGGTTTTTACTTTTAGGAGGAATAGGAAACTCAGGCTCTACTAATAGGATGTTCATATTATAATATTTGTTACCCATATTTAATATTTCCAATTTCAAGTTAAAATAAGCCAATTAAATCTCAATTTACTATTTTCTTCTATTCCATAGTTGCTCGTAGCACTTTGAATTGCAAAAGGCTTTAATAGAATCTTGGTAACAATTTATTTCATCGATACCTCTTTGATTCAAAGAAATTAAACTTTTACCACGTACGGTTAAAAATTTCTGGCTTAGGAAATCATCGGTACGTTGGAAACATGGTGCTTCGGAGATACCCTTGTTTTCCGCGCCTATAATCGTAAAAAGAAGCAACCAATTTTCTATAACTAATCCAGCTCCTTTATAATATATTACAGGTAAAAACTCTGGTGTAAAGTCATAGTTACAAAAGTACCTTTTTACTGTATCGAATATATAAGCCTTAAGTAATCTTATCCATCTTGGACCTCCGCGTAAAGAATTAATTTTCAGGAAATATTTCTTTAAAGGTTCTGATTCGGTCTGACTTACAAATTTTTTGGCTTCTTCTTTCCAGAAAAGGGAGTGAACTGTTAGAAACATAATAAATTTCTTACATCTAGTCTGAGAAGAAATATCTCTTTGAATTTCTAACAACCTCCTTATAGCATCAGATTTATAATATTCTTGAATATTTCCTTCATCATCTTTAACTTTTAAAGGTGCTGTAATACCATTACAAAAATCTAAATTATAAATCGTTACTACATCATTTTGACTAAGGTGATTTCCATTAATATCTCGACCTCTTAATACTACTTCTTCTATGTAGCCGTCATATAAACTGAAAGTAGTCAATTTTCCTTGTCGCTCAAAGTCTCTCAATTTCTTTTCTAACTCTAATACTTTATCAAGAGATTGATTTACCGATGATGGTTTTGGATACTCTCTACACTGAAAAGCAATAACTTGATCAATGTAGTCAATCCATTCTAATAAGTCTAATGCCTGTGGTCCAGGTAAACCAAGATAAATTAATTTATATCCTAATTTTTCGTGCACAAATTTTATTAACGACTTGCACCATTGAGTTCTTATTACTTCTTTTTGAATAGTGTCTTTGAATTCTCCCATAATTATTCCTCAGTTAGGACATCCTCTATTTCGTCTTTAAGGTTTTTTAAAATTGAAAGATACTCTGTTTTATTACTAGCTGAAGCTTGTATAAACTTTTCATCAATAAGTTCTAATATTGTTTTTAATTGTTTGGAAACAGAGATATCTAAAATATCGAAAATCTCCACTAGATTCTCTGGGGGGTTCTCGAACAATTCTTTACCTTTTGCTTCCGGTAATTTTTTAATTCGCTCAATTGATTTAACTTCTGGTGTCTTGCCTTTACGTTTAACTTTACCACGTTCTCTTGCTTGGCTAATAAATCTTTGAATTTCTCTTTCAAGAGCTCTGGCAGATCTCACCACATCTCCAGCTTCCGCCGTTCTTTCTTCCCTTAGTACTTTTCTTTCTAACCGTCCTTTTATTAGGTCATGAATCTTTCGAACATCCATTATAATATTTACTAACTGCTCAGTGTTTTCAGCGTAAAAGGAAATATTAGCCTCAATTTCCTTAAGCTTATTTATCGATTCATCTAATTGCTCATCGCCTTTTGTATATTCTTGATATTTATCAGCTATATCATTGTATTCTGTTGCTATATCGCTTAATGATTCATAAAATAAGACTCTTAAAGGTGAAATTTCAAAATCTGTACGGGCCGCATTTGGTAAGAGCTCAGGATGTACTACCATAATCTCGCCGATATATCGGTCAAAATATGTTGTCCTCCTAAAATACTTAGCAATATTAATTCTTTTGCCTATGGCAAACCCTTGCTTCTTGATCAAGAATCCTCTTAGTTCTCTGTCACTTATCTTTTTCCGAACTGGGTTTAAACATCCCCAAGCCACACCGAAGAAATATCCATCGATTTTCACTTCTTCAAAATGAGGTTCTAATGGCTCTCCATTAAAACACTCATCAGTATATGGTCTATAAAGTTTCTCAATCCTTGTATTGACTTGCAGAGTCAAATTAACTAATTCAAATTCCGCTTTATATTTTCTGCAGACATCAGATACCTTACTCTCTATTTTTTCAGACCATTTAAATTTCTGTGATTGAAAGTGAAGCGGTACAACCTGACGCAAATAATCTGCGACTTCTTCGAATTTAGTAAGTGATTTAAAAAAATTAGGGTCCAAATTTATCATTTCGACTCTTGTGCCTACTTTAGGAAATTCTTTCGTACCAAGGGTTTTAAAATCTATATGCTTTTCTAGAAGTGACTGTAAATCTATCAGCTGGTCACCTGTCAATTGACTTTTCAAACGTTCTACTTGTTGTTGATGCAAAATTTCCCGCATTTTCTTAAAATCGAAACTTAAAAGATATGGAGTATTATCGGTTCTTGACCTTGAATAGATGCGCAAATTATCACAGAGATGGAAAGAGCTATATATTCCAATACCTCTAAAACCCACATCTACACTAGGACGTTTATCAGAAATACCTACCCTAACCACTTTTCTCATTGTTTCTTCGTCCATACCACAGCCATCATCTTGGATAACAATTGAATTTCCACGAATCTTTATTTCCATATTCTGTGCATCAGCATCAATTCCATTTTGAACATATTCTCGAAGTGCATCACGTGGGTCAAAATACATACCTTTTGTTAAAATGGAAATAATTTCGGCACCAATGTCATGTTTTGTTATTTTAATGCCCATTTTTTAGCCCCCTTTATCTATCTCTAAAAAAGCAAATAGATAGTGTTAATATTTTCTAAATATTACTCCTGCCCCTTATAACACCTTTCAGGCCCTCAAACTTAATGCGCTGCATTATTTCCACACCTTCAACTGCTCAAACTTCACTTTAAATTTCTTAAAGAATTTCTCAATCTTTTCATTTTGCTCATAAGGAATCATTACGCAGCCTGCAGAAAGTTTCTGTCCGCCTATCTCCTGTAATAAACCTTTATACTTGTATCCTTTTCTTGTCTGTTCGTAAAGTTGCCTATTGAATCTTGCCTTGTCTTTCTGAGGTAAGCTGCTTATCTGAAAAGAATAAATCAGATAAGGTTTTTGTTGCAGTAATATAGCAGACGGTATGTCGGATGGTTCTCTCAGGTAGAGAATCTTTCCTTCCTGAAAGATATTCTGCAACAAGCCCGTATCTGTTTTCTGCAATTCAGCTATAGTTCTTATTGTTGGTTGGATATTTCTGCCTATTTCGGACTCAAGCTCTATTACTTTATCGTGTATCTCTTTCCTGGTCTTATCTTCAGTTGTAAGTATAAACAAATCAACGTCTGACCTTGAAGTAAATTCTCCTCTGGCAAGACTGCCATAAAGGATAACAGCTTTTACATCTTCAATTTTGGAAAGCTCTTTTGCTATCTTTTTAAGTATCCTCTTCATAGATTTTCATCCTTCCATTTTTCGTTATTGTAACGAATTATGGCTGTTTTATCAAGTTTTTCGTTATTGTAACGAAGCAGGAATATTTAAACTTTACGCCCCCGTTCATCTAATCCTGCTCAGATAATCTACAACAATTAATATAGAAAGAATAGCTAAACACTTTTTTTGAAATTATAGATTCCATTTTCCTTTACGAAGGCGCTGCTGCAATTCTTACATTTAATTTTATTTTTATCAAAAAAAAGGTAATCCTTTCCGCAGGAGGCGCAGATTAAAATATCTTCCAAAACCACTTTCTTGTTACCGGCAGTACCTTCAGGCTCCGGCCCACTTAAAACACTTTTTAAAAAAACACTTGGTCCAAAAAGGGCAAAGGAAAAGAATTTCTGATAAATTTTTTCAAGGAATATAAGGGTCTTTGTACCCGGAAATTTCTTTAAAAGACTGAGCCTGAAGTTAGATACACTTATTAACTCTTTTATTACAAAGTTCCTTCTTTTTAGTAAGTTCACTATATGCTTCGGGTGAAAATTTAGTATAGTGTCTCCTATCTGGGAAGGTATTAAATTAAAAGGAGATGTATCCATCCTGCCAGTAGTAAACCTTAATATATTTTTAAGATTCCTTTTACTGGCAAACTCTAAAAAATATAATCCCTTATCCCGCAGTATTCTTGCAACTTCGGCAAAATACTTTTCAGGATTATCAAGATGATGCACCATCCTGACAGTTAATATTACATCTGCACAATTAGATTTTACCGGAAGAGAAGCCGCATCAGCAGCAATAAAATGTATGGTTGAAAGCTTTTCCGGGTCATTTTTTAAAAAGGTTTCTATCTTGTTTTTAGCATCCCTTAAATTTTTAATCGAATAGTCAATCAGCACTATAGTCTCAAAATCTTTATATTCATTAAACAGCCTGCCATAACCACAACCGATATCAAAAAATAACTTATTATCCCTATCAACTCCGGCAAGCAGTCTTCTTAAAGCCAGCCTTTCAGCTCTATCTTCGTATAGTCTTTTATTATCTTCCCAGAACTGGCTGTAATCATAACTTTCGTAATCTGATTTTCTAAATCCCACTCTTCGATACCCTTCTATCTTTCAAGACATAATCTGAATAATTATACTATAATTAATATGAAATAATTATAGCCAAAAAAGAGAGCCTCTAATATGTTAGAGGCTTTCTTTTACTTCGACTAAATAAGGTTTAAACCCTTTAATCCTATGCGGTCTTTGACTTAACTTTATCCTTTTTTGAACTACTGCCTTCTTCTGTTTCTATGACATCTTTCTCCAGAATTTTTATCTGGTTAAATTCCAGGCTTGCTGCTACCACATCGGCGGTGATATTGGTAATATTGTATTTCTTTCCTTCTTTGCTTTCCCAGCTCCTTAAGTTAAGGTGACCGCTTAATATAACCCGGTCCCCTTTTTTCAATGCAGCAGCACAATTTTCAGCAAGATTGTTCCAGGTGGTGACATTAAAAAAATCCACCGTCTCGGACTCTTTACCATTTTTATCAGTCCACTTCTTATTAACGGCAATCCCCATCTCGGTAATAGCTATTCCTTCGTTTGTATATTTTATTTCAGGATCCCGTGTTAGATTCCCAAGTAAATATATATTATTCACGTAATTCATAAATCCTCCTATCTTTATAAAATATTAGTAAAAAAATTTCTCCAAGAATTTTAGTAACTGAACTTATACGTATTGCAGTAGTTAAATTGCCCGTCCCATGGATATATGACTTTAGCTTTAGAGGTTGACCTGACACTGCAGTATTTTGAAATAAATTTATCTACCAGAATAAAATCAAGTTTCCTTTCCACAGTAACCAGCACCTCATCATAGTCATATCTACATTCAACAAGAATACAGTTATTTCTACGGACCACCTCTTCGGCAATTTTATTGCAATCCGGATTCTCAAAAAATAACAAATTTTGTGCAACAGCCAGCGAAGCAGCATCTGAAGCATTCTTTGTTTCCTCTCTTGCTATAAAAATCTGGCAGAGGTCAAAAATAAGCAAGAATAAAACCGTAAATATTACTACCACAGCTAACGTTAAAAAAGAAATATTTCCTTTATTTTGCTCTTTTAGATTCTCTAGTAGCATTCCATCCTCATATTGCTTTTGACTTTTATTAAAATATCCCTTCCCGTAAATATTCCCAGCAAGCGGGCAATACCTGTGCATTTATAAGAAAGAGCCACTTCAACCATATCTCCAACTCTTCTGGAAGAACTATTGCTCGGAGTAATTTGTATATCAAGCCTATCCTGGTCAAGGCTTGAACAGACTTCCATTATGCATCTGTAAGCTTCCTGGCTGGAATTGGTAGTGGCAACTACTCTTGCTCCCTCACGGGCTGCCTGTTCCAATATATTTTTCTGATAAACCAGTAAACCAAAATGGGAAACAGTTAAAATTATTAAAACCAGAAAAGGAATAACAAGAGTAAATTCCAGTGAAGCCTGGCCTTTTGACCTACCAGTTAACATTCTTAAAGTTTTTTTATCTTTATTTATTCCTGACATAATTTTTAAAACAAACTGTTTCCCATTTTTTCTATTTGCAGAAAGTAACTCGCGTTTCAAGGATTTTTTAAACCATAGAAGCTATCTTATTAAATACCTTTGAAATAACATCTATTATAATAGGCTTTCCAACTGCAATTAAAATTGCGCTTATTATTCCTGCAATCACTATAACTAATGCATACTCAAGAGTAGATTGACCTTTCTGGCACCAGAATTTAATTCTGGTACCTAGCTTTTTTAGTTTTATGTTGCTCACCTCCTTCCGTAAAAATTAGAATTAAATATAAGACTGCCCACCTCCTTTCTAAATAATTTATGCTATTGTGCATATACCCATTTAATTATATTTCCAATTTACCACATTTAATCAAATGTGTAAATACATAAATATATTTTTAAATGAGTTTGTTTAGAAATTCCGTGTTTTAAGATATTTTATTAAGTTAAGACTAAAAAATCAGAACTGCAGGATATTTCCACCTATCGAAAATATAAGCGGTCCCCCCACCAGTATTATAAAAG
>Ga0208828_1000690_pt1 | contig 14529 bp, 12 predicted proteins | sample Kivu_160m_FD_185487 | JGI IMG/M metagenome (GOLD analysis project Ga0208828, IMG submission 185487) | Freshwater microbial communities from Lake Kivu, Western Province, Rwanda to study Microbial Dark Matter (Phase II) - Kivu_160m (SPAdes)... | ecosystem: Environmental > Aquatic > Freshwater >... | reverse complement strand
CTATAATAGTTAATGTAGTCTTGTATTTCCTGAATAAATAAGAAGTCTCTTCTGATGAAGACAAGCGATTTTGATTATCATCTGCCCCCTGAATTTATTGCTCAGACACCTGTAGAACCACGAGACCAATCTCGTCTTATGGTGCTTCATCGGCTCGATGGCTCCATAGAACACCACCGCTTTTACGATGTTGTTAACTATCTTCAAAGTGGAGATATTCTGGTTCTCAACAATAGCCGAGTTATACCAGCTAGGCTCATGGGACGGAAAAATGGCAGCAACACAAACGTCGAAATCCTGCTGCTGCGTCGCTTGGAAAACAACGTCTGGGAAACGCTGGTCCGCCCGGGCAGGAAAGTCACCACCGGCACACAAATAAAAATATCAAGTGGTCCTGATACCGCTGAGGAGGGAATAAACGCCGAGGTGCTGGAACAGGCTGAAGATGGCATCAGACTCATTCGTTTCTCAGACGACAGCTTGCTTGAGGGATTTGGTCGGGTTCCGTTGCCGCCTTATATACATACTCCGCTGGCTGATGCAGGCCGGTATCAAACGGTCTATGCTGAAATAAACGGAAGTGTGGCAGCACCTACAGCCGGGCTGCACTTTGCGCCGCGGCTACTGAATGAGTTGCAGAAAAAAGGCGTTCAACTGGCTTTTATAACCCTTCATATCGGGCTTGATACCTTCCGCCCGGTCAGAGTTGATGATCCTGGTCAGCACAATATTCATAGAGAGTATGGGGAATTAAGCTCAGAAGTGGCTATTTTGCTCAATCAGACCAAAAGACAAGGTAAAAAAGTAATAGCTGTGGGCACCAGCACGGTGAGGATGCTCGAAGCAGCAGCTTTATCCGGTACAGTGCAGCCTTTTTCCGGCTGGGTTGACCTGTTTATCCTGCCCGGGCACCGGTTTCGTGTCACGGATGCCATGGTCACTAATTTCCATTTGCCCAGGTCGACCCTGCTGATGCTCGTTTCAGCCTTTGCCGGTAAGGATTTCATCTGGCAGGCGTACGAACAAGCTAAGAATTTTAGCTACCGCTTTTACAGTTTTGGCGACGCCATGTTAATTCTTTGAAGTGGTTCTTCCATAGCTCTGTCATGCATAGTGTTTTGGTAGTGGGAAAAATAGATTAATAAATATTGATAACGTTGCAGCTTTGCCAATTAGCCAGCATATAGATATAATTTACTCCAAAATGTAACGGCGATAGTAAAAATGATGTTTGGAGGTATAATCGGTTAAAGATGTGCGGCATTATCGGCTATTGCGGCAGACAAACAGCGGCTCCACTTGTTTTTGAATGCTTAAAGCGTGTGGAATACCGTGGTTATGATTCTGCAGGCATGGCTACTATATCTGATGGGCAACTGTTTTTAAAAAAAGATACCGGCAAGCTTGAGGAGATTGAGAGCAAACATATCTTGAGTTCGTTGTCCGGTAATATAGCTATCGGACATACCCGCTGGGCTACTCATGGCGGCGTTACTACAGCCAATGCTCACCCCCATTGTGACTCAACTGGCACCATAGCTGTTGTCCACAATGGCATAATTGAGAACTATCAGGAGCTACGTCAGCATCTCACCAGCAACGGGCATCATTTTGTTTCAGAAACCGATACCGAAGTCATACCTCATCTTATTGAAGAGGAAATGAAAAATGGGTGTTCTCTTGAAATGGCGGTTCTAGCTGTAGCACCGAAGCTTGAAGGCTCCTATTCTTTTCTGGTTATATCATCCCGTGATTCAGGCAAAATTGTTGGCACCAGAAAAGACAACCCTTTGGCTATTGGGATAGGCGAGGATGGCTATTTTGTTGCCAGCGACGCTTTGGCTTTCTCAGGGTTGGCTAATCAACTGGTGCCTCTGGCTGACACTGAGGTAGCGGTACTAACATCAAAAGGGGTTGAGATTTTCGATGCCGCAGGTAATAAGCTGAAAAAAGAAGCACGGCATATTGACTTGCAATGGTGCGATAGTGATAAACAGGGCTACCAGTTTTTCATGCTTAAAGAGATTATGGAGCAACCACAGACTATTGAGGCAGCTACCAATCAGGATAAAGAGTCATTCACCAAGATTGCCATGGATATACTTAGAGCTGGTCAAGTGATAGTCACCGCTTGTGGCACTTCCAGGTATGCTGCTCTGGTTGGCAGGTACCTCTTCTCCAAAGTTGGCAGAAAGTTTTGTGATGTGGTTATGGCGTCCGAATTTCATTATTTCGCTGATTCTGTAGATAGGAATACCGTGGTCTTAGCTGTCTCACAGAGTGGCGAGACGTCAGACGTAATCGAAGGTGTAAAAAGGGCCAGAGAGGCTGGCGCCCAAATAGTTTCTATCGTCAACAGGCCATATTCTCAGCTAGCTGAGATGAGCCATCATGTTATCTATCTTAATTGTGGTCCTGAGCTATGTGTCGCAGCTACCAAGTCTTTCATCAGTCAGTTGGTTGTCTTCTATCTTTTGTCGTTTTCCATGGTCAACTCTTTTGATAAAGCCGTTACCGATCTCAAAAACATCAGCAATAAAGTGGCTAAAACTATCGAATGGAACAATGACAAGATTAGTACGCTGAGCCAGGAATTGAAGACCACGAATGATTTCTACTATATAGCCAGGGGGATTAACTTCGCCATCGCCTCCGAGGGCGCTCTGAAGCTAAAGGAAATCTCCTATATTCATGCAGAGGGTATGCCGGCAGGCGAACTCAAGCATGGTACCCTAGCCCTTATCGAACAAAGGACCCCTGTAGCTGTAATCTGCCCCGATGACTATACTTACCGTGAAACATTAAGCAATGCCACGGAGGCTAAGTCAAGAGGTGCTTATATTATTGCCGTCTCTGATAGAAAAAATGAGATTTATGATTTCTGGGTCAAGATTCCCAAAGTCGACGAGCTCTTATATCCCATAATCGCTGTAGTCCCGCTTCAGCTCCTGGCATACCACCTGGCGGTTAGCCGGGGATATGACCCTGATAGACCCAGGAATTTGGCAAAATCAGTCACGGTAAAGTGATGATTTTTAGAGATGGATAGAGATTAGTTGAGATTGGTTGAGGCTGTAGAGATTGGTAGAGAATGGGTAAATCGTTTGAAGACCTTGAGGTATGGCAGATGGGAAAAAACATAGTTATGGAGACCTACCAGATAAGCAGGCATTTTCCCAATGAAGAATCCTTTGTATTGGTTTCCCAGATTAAACGAGCCGCTTTATCTGTACCAGCTAACATTGCTGAAGGCTTTGGACGCTATCACTACCTTGACAAAGCCAAATTCTATCTCAATGCTCGAGGCTCGCTTTATGAACTCAAGAGCCATTTGCCTATTGCACAGGAACTCGGTTATTTCAATCAATCTCAACCAATCACCAGTCTCTTAATCACCATCGACAAACTGGGTGTCAAACTGAATAACCTAATCTCTAACTCTCGGAAGCTAAGTAAGGCATCTCAGTGAATACTCAACCGGTCTCAATAAATCTCAATAAATCTCAACTTGTGCTCATCGCTGCCATTCCTTGTCTGAATGAGGAGCAGTTCATCAAAGATATAGTAACTAGAACTCGCAGATACGTTGATAAAGTGATTGTTATAGATGATGGGTCAACTGACAATACCTCTAAAGTAGCTAAAGATGCTGGTGCTGAGGTCATAAGGCATGGAACGAGGCAGGGTGCTGGAGCGGCTACCAGGTCGGCGTTCGAAGCGGCAAAAACATGTGGTGCTGATGTGATGGTGACTCTGGATGGCGATGGTCAGCACAATCCTGATGAGATTCCGCAGGTTCTGGCTCCGATTCTTCATGGTGAGGCAGACCTGGTCATTGGCTCCCGCTTTCTCCAACCCGCTCAACAAACCCAAGAAACTCAAAGAACTAATATCCGGCGTTATCGTAAATTCGGTATCGACGTAATCACGTGGTTGTACAACTTCGGCTCGAGGATAAAGGTATCTGATTCACAGAGCTGCTTCCGTGCCCATAGTCGAAAGCTGCTCGATGCCATAAATATCACAGAAAGCGGTTTTAGTTTCAGTGTTGAAGTCTTAATTAAATCCAGAAGAAGGGGCCTGGTCATCGCTGAAGCGCCCATCTCCTGCGTCTATCACTCCCAGGGCTCCAGCCTTAATCCTGTAGCGCACGGCCTTGGTGTTGCCTTTGCCGTGATAAAGCTCCGCCTCTTAAGGTAGAAGTATGACCAGTAAGTGAAAGCTAATAAACTCAATAACACGGATAAAAGGAGGCTAAAATGAGCTTGAAGAGCAAGAACGTATTCATCACCGGCGTAAGCGGCTTTGTCGGTTCAAATATGGCAAAGCATGCCCTAAATGAAGGAGCCAATGTCTTCGGGCTGGTTAGAAGGCGGGCTGATGGCAGCCTCCCGCAAAATATTAAATATCTGGGAATTGAGAATGAGGTTGTCTTACTGGAAGGAGATGTGCGAGACATTTCCAGCGTTGCCTTTGCTTTAGACCAGGCTAAGCCGGATATCGTCTTTCATCTAGCTGCCCAGTCTTTTATTCCCAGGTCATTTTGTTCTCCGACTGAAACCATGGATATCAATTGTATGGGGACGGCTAATCTCCTTGAGGCAATCAGAAATAAAGGCTTGGATGCTGCAATAGTTTTCGCAGGAAGCAGCGAGGAATATGGTCTCGTATTTTTCTTAGACTATCAGTATCAGCAAATCAAGAAGAAGTACGGGACAGTCTTCCCGGAGCCGACCAGCATCCCTGAATTGCCCATAACTGAGACCAATCCTCTTCGTCCCATGTCTCCCTATGCCGTCAGCAAGGTTTACGCTGATTATCTTATGAGAAACTATCATGCCTGTTATGGATTGAAAACAATAGTCTCTAGAGGCTTCAATCAGGAAGGGGCTGGCCGAGGCACGATGTTTGTGACCGCGTCGATTACTCGACAGGTGATGCAATACAAGCGTGGTGAAATCGATAAGCTAGTTATAGGCAATGTCAATGCCTTCAGGGACTGGTCGCATGTCAATGATATTCTGAAGGGATACTGCCTGCTGGCTGAAAAAGGCAGATATGGAGACGTTTACAACCAGGGCTCACAGAGGACAAACTCGGTGCTGAGCTATCTCCTGCTTAGTCTGGAATGTGCTGGATATGCTGTGAATAGAATTGAGACGCTTGGTGGCAAGAAAGCGGTAGATAATCCCAATGAGTTGGACAACTCAAAGATGTTCGGGCTTGGCTTTGAAAAGACGAAGGTGGATAAGCTGATGCTGGAAGGTAAATTGGAGTTCCAGCTTTCGGATAGAGGAATTTTTGTTACTACCGATAAAGGAAAAATAACTATAGAGTTTGATGAGGAAAAGTTCAGACCGGCTGAAGTGCCGATTTTGTTGACCAAAACGGCAAAGATTGAAGAACTCGGCTTTAAGGTGCGGCATAGCCTCAGGGACATAATTAATGACCAGTTGAACTATTTCTTGGACGCGTCTCGCTAGCAGGACAAACTGCTTGTTGGTATGAGTTGCCGGCTTCGCCTCATTGCATTGCAGCACCGAAAGATTACTGGCACCTGGTAAGGTATTGGTGTAGTATAAGATTGTGCAGATGAAGATTGCTGTAATTGTGGGTACCCGCCCCGAAATAATTAAGATGGCTCCGGTAGCAAGAGCGCTTGAGAGCAATAGGGTAAACTACTTTATCCTCCATACGGGGCAACACTATTCGTATAACCTGGATAGGGTCTTTTTTGAACAGCTAAGATTACAAGATGCTAGATATAACCTGGAGGTAGGTTCCGGCTCTCACGCGGAACAAACCGCTAAGATACTTATCGGTGTGGAGAAAGTTCTTGAAATTGAAAAACCTGACATTGTTTTAGTTGAGGGTGATACTAACTCCGTGTTTGCTGGCGCAGTGGCAGCGGTTAAGCTCCATATATCCGTTGGGCATGTCGAAGCTGGTCTGCGAAGTTATGACAGGCAGATGCCCGAGGAAATCAATCGTATTCTAACCGACCATTGCTCCGATTACCTGTTTGCTCCGACGGAGAAGGCAGAGGCAATCCTCCTCGGTGAGGGCATCCACCGCGACAAGATATTTGTAACTGGTAATACCATCGTTGACGCTGTCTATCAGAATCTGGAAATAGCTAAAAGAAGTTTTAAGTTCGATGTTACACCTATAACTTCAAACGCAGAACATAGAACCTTGAATCCTGAACCCAGAAACTACTTCCTGATAACACTTCACCGCCAGGAGAACGTGGATAATGAGGCAAGGCTCTCTTCAATTCTAGAGGGGCTGGATAGAGTAACTACCGAGTTTGCATTACCTGTAATTTATCCAATTCACCCCCGTTCTCGAAAGATGATGGAACATTTTAACCTTGACCCCAAGAACTTGAAACTTGTTGAACCTTTAGATTTCCTCTCCTTCCTTCAACTCGAATGCAATGCCAGGCTTATATTGACTGACTCTGGAGGAGTTCAGGAAGAGGCTTGTATACTCAAAGTCCCCTGCGTTACTCTGCGAGACAATACCGAGAGACCGGAAACCATTGATGTTGGCGCTAATATGCTAGCTGGTGCGTCTTCAGACAAAATACTCGATTGTGTTAAGATTATGATTAGCCGCGAGAATAACTGGATTAATCCTTTCGGCGATGGGAAAGCGGGCGAGAGGATAGTTGAAATCATAACAGGAGATTAACTATGGCTAAAATATTGATTACTGGTGGCAGTGGCTTTATTGGCTCAAATCTTGTCCCTGAACTAACAAGACGGGGACACGAAGTCTGGATTTGTGACTTAGGTCATTCAGAGTGCCAAAACTACACCCGCTGCGATGTTACCGAATACCGCCAGCTGGAAAGGATTTTCGAGCGGCATGACTTTGATTATGTATATCATCTGGCGGCAGAGTACGGACGCTGGAACGGCGAGGACTATTATGAAAACCTGTGGCTGACCAATGTGATAGGTACTAAGAATATGCTTCGGATTCAGGAGCAGAAGAAGTTCCGCATGATATTCTTTTCCAGTGCCGAGGTCTACGGAGATTATGATGGGATAATGAGTGAAGACGTGATGGACAAAGTAGCTATAAAACAGATGAACGACTACGCTATAACTAAATGGGCGGGAGAGCTACAGTGCTTGAACTCTCAAGCCATGTTCGGCACGGAGACTGTCAGGGTTAGACCGGTCAATGCTTACGGTCCGCACGAGCATTACAGCCCCTACCGTGGCGTAATCCCGGCTTTTATTTATAAGGCTCTGCATGATGAGCCGTATACAGTCTATCTGGGGCACAAGCGTATCTTCGATTATGTGGAAGATACCTGTCGCACATTCGCCAACATTGTAGATAACTTCATACCCGGCGAAGTTTATAACATCGGAGGCAAAGAGGAGTGGGAGCACGATATCAAATATGTTTCCGACCTGATATTAAAAAATCTGGGCAAAACTGATGCTAAAGTCACCTATAAGGAAGCGGAGCCGTTTACAACGCGCTTCAAGCACATGGACTTCTCCAAATCCAGGAGAGACCTTAAGCACGCCCCCAAGGTTCCGCTGGAGGACGGAATCCCCAAGACTATTGAATGGATGCGCAAAGCCTACGGATTTAAGTAGCCCAATCCAAACCTTGAACTTAAAACCTAGAACTTAGAACTTAGAACCTAGAACTCTTATGAAAATCCTTATTGTCCAGGAAAGCGATTGGCTCAAGAGAGGGCCACACCAACAACATCAGCTAGCAGACCGCCTTTCGCTTAGAGGTCACCAGATTCGGGTTATCGATTACGAGATTTTGTGGCGAGACCAGGACAAAAGGGAGCTTTATTCCAAAAGCCAGCTATTCGAAAATGTATTCAAGGTTAATCAAGGGGCGAAGGTCACCGTAATTCGTCCTGAAATAATTAAAATCCCCTTGCTGGATTATGTTTCTCTGATTTTCACCCATAGAACAGAAATCAAACACCAGATAGCGGAGTTTTCCCCCGACGTGATTATCGGTTTCAGTATACTGAATAGCTATCTGGCAATAAAGGCAGCCAGGAGAAATAACATCCCCTTCGTTTATTACTGGATAGACGTGTTACATCGATTGATACCATTTAAGCCGTTACAGTTTCTCGGCAAGATATTGGAACACAGAACGCTAAGGCAAGCGGACAGGACGCTGACAATCAATGACAAGCTTAAAGACTATGTTATCACTGCCGGTGCCGCAGCCAGCAAAACTAGTGTAATCAGAGCTGGCATAGACGTTGAACAGTTTAAACCATCAGCAAGCATCGGCAATTTAAGGAAACAATATGGACTCAAGGAAACTGACACTGTATTGTTTTTTATGGGCTGGCTGTATCATTTCTCCGGCTTAAAAGAGGTAGCTCACGAGTTAACCAAAGAAACTAACAAGAACCTGAAATTACTTATAGTTGGCGAAGGCGATGCTTTTGAAGACCTTAAGCAAATACGAGATAAACACAATTTGCAGGACAGGCTCATCTTAACCGGGCAGAAGCCGTATACAGAGATGCCGGCTTTCATCTCTGCCTCGGATATATGCCTGTTACCGGCATACCCCTGGGAAAAAACAATGCATGACATAGTGCCCATTAAGTTGTATGAGTACATGGCTATGAAGAAACCAGTGATATCTACAAGACTGCCCGGAGTTATGAAGGAATTTGGTAAAAGCAACGGCGTAGTCTATGTTGATAAGCCAGCTGATGCCATCGTTAAAGCCAAAAGCCTTGTCAAAGATGGTAAAATAGTAGAGCTCGGCGATAAAGCCAGGAAATTTGTCCAGAAATACAGCTGGGACAGAATAACCGACGAATTCGAGAAAATTCTAGAAGAAGTTGTAAAAAGTTCTAGGTTCTAAGTTAAGAGGTTCAGAGTTCAACGTAGAACCTAGAACGTAGAACTTAAAAAGGAGCACCATGAAACACTATATGAGCGAATATAAAGATAAAAACATCCTCATCACCGGTGGAGCTGGGTGCATTGGCAGTAATCTGACTAAAGCTCTAATAGAAGCCGAAGCCAGCAAAATAATCGTTCTTGACGACCTCTCAGCGGCTGAAAAATGGAATGTACCTGTTGACTCCAAGGTGATATTTATCGAGGGCAGTGTATTGGATGAAGAAGCACTAAAGAGAGCGTTCTCTGCAAAACTCGACTTTGTCTTCCACCTGGCAGCGCACTTCGCCAATCAGAATTCAGTTGATAATCCTGAGACCGACCTCGAGGTCAACGGTCTCGGCACTCTCAAGGTACTCGAGTACACTCATCTTGCCAGAGTAAGCAAGTTTGTCTTCGCTTCATCCGGCTGCTCGGTTTACGGCAGCCAGGCACCGCTTCCATTGAAAGAGGATTACGTATCCCTACACCTCGACACTCCTTATCAAATCACCAAGCTTCTGGGTGAACTTTACTGCAATTTCTTCCACAACTATTATGGCTTGCCTGTAGCCATAGCCCGATACTTTAATGTTTATGGTCCCGGTGAAATACCAGGCGCTTACCGCAACGTCATTCCCAATTTCATGTGGTGGGCACTGCACAAGATGCCCCTCCCCATAACCGGCACCGGTGAGGAGACCCGGGATTTCACCTATGTTGAAGACATAGTTGACGGCACGTTACGACTCGGGGCAATACCTCAGGCGGTAGGCGATGCCTTCAACCTGGCGTCGGAAACAGAAACCAGGGTGATTGATATAGCTAATATGGTCAATGAGCTAACGGGAAACCCGTCAGGCGTCGCCTTTAAACCTCGCCGCGATTGGGACCAGATTACACGCCGGAGAGCCTCCATAGAGAAAGCCAGGAAAGCCCTCGGTTATGAGCCAGGAACAAAAATAAAAGATGGGATAAAAAGAGTATACGCTTGGATTGTCGAAAACCAGGATAACATAGAGGCCTGTGCCAGGTTCTAATTATCGACACAAAAACGTAGAACGTAGAACCTAGAACATAGAACATAGAACATAGAATTCTCATGTGCCAGATTTTAGCTTGTTAGGAGAATGATGCCATCTAAACTTAACGTTGCCATAGTGGGTTGTGGTGCTGTAGCCGATAAGCGCCATATTCCCAGTTTTGCCAGGTTGAAAGACAGGGTCGTTGTGCGGGCTGTATGTGATAAAAATGAAGAACTGGCAAGACAAGTCGCCTTGAGACATCGAATTCCCAAAGTGTTTGTTAGTCAGGCAGAGATGCTCAAGGCTGAAAAAGTCGACATGGTTGATGTCTGCACTCCACCTCAGATACATGCTCCCATAGCAGTTGAGGCGCTTGAGGCCGGTTGCCATGTGCTGATGGAAAAACCCATGGCGCTTACTACTGCTGATTGTGACAAGATGATAGAGGCAGCAGCAAAGAACAATCGCAAACTTTGCATTGTTCATAACGTGCTCTTTCATCCCCCGCTTATCAAAGCCAGAGAGCTGGTCAAAGCGGGAGCCATAGGCGATTTCAGAGGCATGAGAATTCTGTTATCAGACCCGAAAGATGAAATGATAATGCGCCAGGACTACTGGATACACAAGCTGCCCGGTGGATTGATTGGTGAAACTGGTCCTCATCCTGTCTATATCTCCCTGGCTTTTCTGGATAGGGTTAATAATGTGGAAGTATTCGCCAAAAATTACCTGGTGCATCCCTGGGCACCATTTGATGAGTTCAGGCTCGATCTCGATGCTGGTAATGGCATTAGTTCCGTGGCTATCTCATATTCCGGTGAACGATATGCTGCGGAGGTAGAGATATTCGGTTCAGAAGGTGCTCTTTATATAGACCTCCAGAGCATGCTGCTGGTGAAACACGGCATTAAGAAAACGCTCAGTTCCGCTAAGTTAGTCTCAACATCTCTCAGCACGGTAACGCAAACTATCAGCGGTCTCATAGCCAACGGATTCAAGACAATCACCGGCCAGTTCAGAGTGGGACACGAGAAAATAGTGGAGCTATTCGTCGATAGCATTATCAAAGGTACGGCTCCGCCTGTTACAGGTGAAGAAGGGCGCGAGGTTATAAGGGTAATGGAGATGATAGTCGACAGGCTTTATACCAAATACGGTCGCCCTCAACCATCTAAACCTAGAACCTAGAACGTAGAACCTAGAACTTAGAACGTAGAACTTTGAAACAGATGCCACAGAAAGAAAAGGAATCGGTCCAGCAGTTTTGGGACACAACTCCCTGCGGGACTGGCGATATAAATATTGAGCCTGAGACACTCGAATACTTCGAGGCTATATCGGAAAAACGCAACAAACTGGAGCCATTTATCGCTGACTATGCCCAGTTTAATAGATGGGAAGGTAAGGGAGTGCTGGAGGTGGGGTGTGGCGCTGGTAGCGACCTGTTGCGCTTTGCTAAAGCAGGTTCTCTTATCACGGGCGTAGATTTATCATCGCACTCAGCTTCACTGGCAAAGACCAGACTGCGTTTTTACAATTGCCAGGGCAACGTACTAATAGCCGATGCCGAACAATTGCCCTTTAAAGCAGGTTCATTCGACCTGGTATATTCCTGGGGTGTCTTGCACCACACGCCTGATACTGAACAAGCTATTAAAGAAGTGTATCGTGTAACCAGGACGGGCGGTGAGGTTTGTATTATGCTCTACCACAGGCATTCGCTGGTCGCTCTACAAATGTATCTCAGGTACGGTCTTTTTGCCTTTAAGCCTTTGAGGAGCTTGAAAGACATACTCGCCAAACACCATGAAAGCCCGGGCACGAAAGCCTATACTGCAGTCGAGACCCGGAAGATGTTCTCGGCGTTTGAAGATGTGAAAATAAAGTTTCGCCTCACTCCTTACGACCTTCGCTACAAGAGGGACGGATACTTCCCGTCATGGGTTGGCAAATTTATCCCACAGCGTCTCGGATGGTTCATGGTCATACGGGGGCGAAAATCTTGAAAGGAGTTTAACTGAAATGTCTGGAATATGCGGCGCTATAGGAATCGAGAACGAGGCGCTATTGAAGAGGATGACGTCCCTCATGGAGCACAGAGGTGAGATAGTCGAAGTCTCCGCCAATAATGGTGCCACGATTGCGGCAATCCGACGTGCAGATGAGCCTGGACTGTATAGCAAGAGAGCCACGTCTATCGTGCTTGACCACGATATTTATGCCGTAGGCAACCGGCTGGTTGAAGACGATTCACAAATTTACCAGCACCTCGTAACTGCCGGTTCATCTAAAGGCACTATAAAAGCTTTGAGGGGAAGCTTCGCTCTCGCCATAGTCAACACAGGCAGCAGCCACACAAAGCTAACTTTAGCCCGGGACATATACGGCACCAGGTCGTTGTATTACTTGCAGACCCGGCAGGCGCTTTTTTTTGCTTCGGAGATGAAATGTTTCCTGGCTCTTGAGGAATTCAAGCCGGAAATCAACCCCGAAGCGCTGGGCTATTATTTGAGTTGCGGCTTTATCTCTGATAACCAGACTCTGCTCAAACGCGTTTACAAGGTCTTGCCCGGAGACATGGTGGAGCTTGAAAACGGAGAAGTTAGACATTGTAAATACTGGCACCCCATGCCCTGTGAGCAAGCGCCTTTAGATATGGACCACTGGACTCAAGCCACCTGGACAAACCTCAAAAACGCCGCCACAGCCCAGTTGCCCGGGAAAGAAGGTAAGATAGGAGTAGCGCTGAGTGGGGGACTGGACTCATCTTTGATTGCCTCTGCTCTAAAACATGTCAGCCGAAACTCCAAAATACTAAGCTTCTCCCTGGACTATGGTGATGGTGATAGTTCTGAGCTGGACATGGCTGTAAAAATATCCAGATACCTGGATATGGATTGTCGCATCGTCAAATTAGATACAGAAAAAATCGTAAGCGATCTGGAGCGATTGCAGTGGCTCTACGATGAACCTCTGGTAAAGTTCACCTTCATACCTACCTATTATCTTATGCAAGCAGCCAGGGAGGAGGTGAAAACATTGTTCACCGGTGATGGTGGAGACGAGCTATTTATAGGCTATAGGAATGACTATTGGGAAGACCCCATGGTAATCAGCTTTTTCTCGAAGTTGGGACCAATCAGGAAACCAGCCTTGAAGGTGGGTAGGGGGTTGGCTATGCCCCTGGCTAACTGGACCGGCTCGAAAACTCTGTCTTTAGCAGCAGAATTTTTCACCCGGGAGCATGCCAGTCATCCTGAATGGCAATATAGAATCGCCTCTCGAGTTTTTCATCCTTATTTCCCGGAGGAAGATCTGGCGAGAATGCTTAATGATGCCAGTTCGCAGGGGTTAACTGACAGCACAGTCAAAACCATAAATATGGCGAATTCCGGCAGTAACATCGAGAAAATATCACATGTCATGGTTAGCGGTGAACTCCCCAACGACCTGCTCAGGCTGGACAAATCTGTGGCGGCTACAGGGTTGAAAATAAGGTCTCCGCTGCTTGACCCGCCTATGACTGATTTTGCCCTGAGTATTCCGATATCGCTGAGGCACCGGCATGGGACGACCAAATACCTGCTCAGGAAGTTGATTAATAGATACGACCTGCTGCCGCCGGAAGTAGCTGCCGGCAGGCAGAAAGCCGGGCTAACGGCGCCGATACATAAGTGGCTAACTGAAAGTTCATCAAGAGATTACTTTGATGCGCTGCTGCAGTCCAATGCCAGCCTCCCCAACCTGGATATGACTTATGCGCGTCGGTTCTATCCCCCAAAAACATATACTCAAACCTTGAAAGCCTGGGACTTGATAGGCATACTATTGTGGGTGAAGACCTTTTTCACCCATGCGACCTTTTTAAAAAATAAAGGGTAAGATGGTTCAATCCTGAAATCTATCACTGGGAATACATTTTGAGATGGAATCTTGCTATCTCTGCGGTTATAGACTTGTAGGTTTTATGCTGTGTTCTTCATCAGTTTGGCGGCGTAGCTAATTTCTTAGCCTCCCTGCTACCCTTTATCATGCCATAGATATAATCTAAAGCAACAGCACTTAAAATTATATAGCCCACAGTGCCCGGCGCTATGCTTTTATAAGAGGAACTAAAGAAAAATATATGCACCAGAGAAAAATATACCGGTAAAAGTGCCACCAGAAGCAGTGTTTTCCACCTTCTCCTCATAATCCATACAGCAAATAGACTGAGCAAAATGGGGGTAATGGTAAACATTGCCCCAAGCCCTCTGCAAAGTACGATATTAAACGGGCTTTTCAATACTGCGGAAATAAATTCACAAAAGTAAACCCCAAGCTCGCTAGAATAACCCAGACTGGAAGGAATTCTCCTGGCTAATAGGCTTAACCACCAGGATGGATGTTCTTTTATAGCATCCAAAACTTTTGGTTTAAAGAAATCATTATATTCAGGTGTAAAGATTTTACCTTCATAGCCCCAGCTTTTAGCCTGCTCGTAGGTTATGGTGTCATCCAGTGCTGCTCCAGCAGGGTTTTCCCCGAATTCCCCAAAGCCTTCCCAGATAGTAACCCATAATCCAGGACCGCGCATAGCATAAGTAACAGTGCCAAGGATATTATAG
>Ga0208828_1000689_pt1 | contig 14584 bp, 10 predicted proteins | sample Kivu_160m_FD_185487 | JGI IMG/M metagenome (GOLD analysis project Ga0208828, IMG submission 185487) | Freshwater microbial communities from Lake Kivu, Western Province, Rwanda to study Microbial Dark Matter (Phase II) - Kivu_160m (SPAdes)... | ecosystem: Environmental > Aquatic > Freshwater >... | reverse complement strand
GGATTTTTCGGGAAAACCGGCAGGGGAGCAATAGAATACTGCGGAGTTCTCGGCGAAATTGACATCATTACTTCTACTCTCGGAAAAGCTATGGGCGGTGCCTCAGGCGGATTTACCGCGGGCAAAAGAGAAATTATTCAACTGCTGAGACAGCGGTCAAGACCTTACCTGTTCTCTAATTCACTTGCTCCTGTTATCGTCGGCGCCTCGATTGCTGCATTCGACCTGCTCGAAAAAAGCAATGACCTGAGAGAAAAATTAATGGAAAATACACGGCACTTCAGGAATTCTATGACTAAAATCGGATTTGATATAATCGAAAGTGTTCATCCGATTGTTCCGATATTATTCAGAAAATTCGAACATGACGCACACCTTGCCGCTACTACGGCTAAAGATTTGTACGAAGAAGGTATCTACGTAGTAGGATTTTCTTATCCGGTAGTACCCAAAGGTCAGGCAAGAATAAGAGTGCAGATCTCTGCCGCCCATTCAAAAGAAGATATAGAAAAATGTGTTTCTGCATTTGAAAAAGTCGGAAAGAAATTGAATGTTATATGATAATCTATAAGTATATACTGAAATCCCATATTGGTCCTTTTCTGTTTGCTTTTTTCACGACTATATTTCTTTTTCTTTTCCAGTTTCTGATGAAATCGATTGACCAGCTTGTGGGAAAAGGGATAAGTATATGGGTCATTATTCAGTTAATTGCTTATAATCTTGCATGGATGGTTACGCTTGCGGTGCCGATGGCTGTACTTGTTTCTGTTTTGATGGCATTCGGAAATTTATCTTCAAATAACGAAATAACTGTTATGAAAGCGGGGGGAATCAGTTTGCAAAAACTCATGATTCCGGTTATAATCGTTGCTTTGATTATTACATATCTGATGATAAGATTTAATAACGATGTTCTTCCCGAAACGAACCATCAGGCAAGAATTTTACTGACCGATATCTCGAGGACGAAACCTACTTTCTTCCTCGAGCCGGGTAAATTTTCCGAAGACATTAAAGGAACAAGAATATTCGTAAGGAAAACATTTGAAAACAGCAACAAACTCGAAGGAATTTATATTTACGATTATTCGGACCCGAGTTATAAAAATATTATTACTGCTAAAAGAGGCGATATAGGGTTTACAAGCGATTTTGATAATATTGTTATGAACCTCGAAGAAGGTGAAATACATCAGCTTTATTCGATTAATCCTACGATTAAATACCGGAAAATCGAATTTCAAAGTCACAGAATAACTTTTGAATCGGAAAATTTCGGATTTCAGAGAAGTTCGGGAAGCACTTTTATCAGAGGTGACAGGGAGTTGTCTTCTGCCTCAATGAATAAGATTGTTGATAGTCTGAAACTTGAGATAAAAAAGATAAGAGCAAAATTTACCGCAGACACAGAAGTAATATTAAGAAGATATTTTTATGTCGTGGATTCCTGTCTGCAAATAAATCACGGAGCGTATACGGAAAGTCAAGGTATTAAGCCCCTCGACAGTTTAAAGACTCCTTACAAAGACAGTCTGAAAGCTTCATTCAATCAGGTTAGAGACATACCCAATCTTGCAAGGAATAATAATCTTTTAACGGGTCAGTATCAAAGACAAATAAATTCCTATGACGTGGAGATATACAAAAAATATTCGATTCCATTTGCATGTCTGGTTTTTGCATTAGTCGGAGCACCGCTCGGTTATAAAATCCGTAAGAGCGGTTTCGGAGTTGCTGCCGGTCTTTCTCTGCTTTTCTTTTTGATTTACTGGATTGCTTTAATCGGGGGTGAAAAACTTGCTGACAGAAGCATTGTAAGTCCTTTTGTCGGTATGTGGGTTGTTAATTTTATTCTTGGCGGGTTCGGTTTGTATTTAATATTTAAAACAAAATAAGTATTTTTATATCTGTCAAGCCCCGGACGATATGATGTTGCCCAACCCCGTCAGGTTCGGAAGAAAGCAGCGGTAAGTGACTAGTATGGGATCCGGGTGTCTTGACATTTTTTTTCCGTATTATAATCTTTCATCTCACCCTCCTGAAAAACCCTGATTTATTTTTTTAATAAAAAAACCCGTGCAAACCCGACTTTGGTTCTGTTTCATCAGTATCAATCGTTGTTCTGTTTGAATGTTTTCACATTTTATAAAATGTATTTCGCTAACCTCAATATCCCCGATTCATCGAATTTCTTTCCTGTTATCTGTAAACCGACAGGTAAACCATTTTTATCTTTTCCCGCCGGAATCGATATGGCAGGCAAACCTGCAAGATTCGCTGACACTGTAAGTATGTCACTCATATACATCTCCAGGGGGTCATCTGTCTTTTCGCCGATTTTAAATGCAGTTGTGGGAGTTGTCGGAGTTATTATGTAATCCGCCTCTTTGAATGCGTCCCCGAAATCTTTTATTATCAGCTGCCTTGTTTTCTGTGCCTTCTTGTAATATTGTTCGTAATAACCCGAACTTAAAACGTATGTCCCCAGCATTATTCTCCTCTTAACCTCTTCTCCGAATCCTTCCGAACGTGTTCTTGTATACATCTCTTCTATACCATCTGTTGCCTCTAACTCTGCTCTGTAACCGTATCTTACACCGTCATACCTCGATAAATTGCTCGAACATTCTGCCGAAGTTAATATATAATAAACAGGAATAATATAATCTGTATTAGGCAGTGAAATTTCTTTCACTCCGTAACCTCTTTTCCTTAGTTCTTCGAGTTTTAATAAAATTGTCTCCCTTATCTCATCCTGTATTCCCGTTTCAAAAGCTTCTTTTGCATAACCTATAATTATTTCTTTCGGATTTATTTCTTTTTGAATTTCTTTGTAATAATCCTGAACAGGTTTTTTAGAACTTGTTATGTCATTTTCGTCATATCCCGATATGCAGTTTAATATTTCTGCTGTATCATTTATATCGTTTGCAAGTATTCCTATCGAATCGAACGAAGAAGCAAATGCAGTAAGTCCGTATCTTGATATTCTTCCGTAAGTAACTTTCAATCCCGTAATACCGCAGAATGAAGCGGGCTGTCTGACCGAACCTCCGGTATCCGAACCAAGAGATGCCGTGCACATTCCCGCGGCGACAGATACTGCACTTCCTCCCGACGAACCGCCGGGAACACGTTCACTATCGAACGGATTCCTTACGGCACCGAAATACGAATTTTCATTCGACGAACCCATTGCAAACTCGTCGCAGTTTGTTTTTCCGATTATTATCGCATCTTCTTTTAAAATTCTTTCGATTGCCGTCGCATTATACGGAGCGGTATAATTACTCAACATCTTCGAACCGCATGTCATCAGTCTGTCTTTTACCGATATTACGTCTTTTACGGATATAACAAGTCCTGCCAGTTTTCCTGCTTTTCCGCCGATAATTTTTTTCTGAACTATTTCCGCATTCTGCATCGCATCTTTTTCGAATACGGAAATAAATGCATTTAAATCTTTTTGTGATTTTATATTTTCAAGGCAGGAATTGATAAGATTCGGAAGTGTAATTTTACCCTCTTTGATTAAATCCCTGATTTCACTTAAACTGCGGGGTACCGGCTTCACATTTTTTATGCTTTTGGGCTTTTTTTGTCTTTGTCGTCTTTTGTTGAGTTTTTGATTTCTGACTCGATGTCAGTCGTTGCTTTCTTGAACTCTTTTAAACCCTTTCCTATACCCTGCATGAATTCCGGGATTTTCTTTGCGCCGAATAGTACTAAAATTACTACTAATATTAAAACTAATTCCCATCCGCTTATCCAGGACGGCATCTTCTTTCTCCTTTGTGTTTTTAAAATATAAAAATAACCTTATTATTTTCGAAATTCAATGTAACTTTTTTTATACCAGACATCCTCAACTCAACATACATCCATACCTTCTTTGTGTGCGCATAAAAGAACTGTGCATACCTGCCCGCCGTCAGGCAGGCTCTTATCAATGAATTTTCTTTTGTCTTTTTTTTTCTGGTCATGGTAATTCTATAATCCTTATAAATCATGGTTCAAGACTCTGTCGTCGTACTCCACAAAATCAATACCTGTCATACCAAATCTACGGGGTCGAGTTAGAAATCTTTTCTCCGCGAATAATTATTTTATCAGAAGTAATCTTTGAGTTTGGGACAATAATTTTTATATTATCGCCGCCGTCCATAATAGTGCTGAAAATCTGAATTTCCTTCACAGTGCCTCTTGCTCCTCCTGCCTCAACATCTTCGCCTACTTTAAACGGCTGAAAAAGTATCAACATCACACCCGCCGAAAAATTTGCAAGCGAACCCTGTAATGCCAAACCTATAGCCAAACCGGCTGCTCCCAAAATTGCCAAAAATGATGTCGTTTGAACACCGATCTCATTTAATGCAGCAAGAACAACAAACGTTAATAAAACATAATATATTACATTTTTAAAGAAAGAAGCCAGAGTTGCGTTAACTTTAGCCTTAAGAATTGCACGCATTGAAATCTTTGTTAAAAAACGTGCAAGCCATTTTCCAAGAATAAGAATTATAATGGCATAAACCAAATTAATGCCGTTATCCTTTAAATAAATAACAGCACTATCAATTAAAGCCTGAAAACTTTGCATAATGTTCTCCTTAATTATTTTTTAGAAAATATCAATTTCTGAAAAAGAGTTTACATGTGAATTCGGGTAGTCCACTGAGTAGTCATATTCACAATGGTAAGCTCGTCATTGCTCGGATTATAATCCGCCCCGAATACCGTACATTTGTCAATCATTAACTTAAAATTGGAAATGTTAACGGTATTTTATGTTTCTGAAATTTTTCCCATATATATTACTGTTTAATTATTAAAATTTACTAAACTTAAATATTCTTGTAATGGTTCAGCGGAAAATGGAATTTTGGTTAATTTAATATTGGAAAAATCAAACTTTATTTCTATACAATAATCTATTCTTTTTTGCTAATGTAAGTTTTTTTTCCCGATAAATCGGGATAAATTCTTTTTTATTACTGTAGGTTATTTATTCCTTTCTTTTAATCGGTCATCGACTCTTTTATTTATGAAGTCCTCTGGAGTAATACAAAACAATGAACTGTGTAATCTACGGGTATTATAATAATCAATACATCTTGATGTCTGATTACGTGCATCTTCAAAATCTATCAACGAATGTTTGTTGATACACTCAGATTGAATTGTGCGATGGAAGCGTTCTATCTTACCGTTACTTTGAGGATATATTACTGATGTTCTGATATGTTGCAAACCAACTATTATTTCTTCTTTGTTATCAGGTTCAGTCCATTTTCCGTTTAAATCCCGCCATTTGAATTTTTTTCAAACTTATATTTTTCACTGACAAGCTCGGCTATAACTGTATCTTTTTGAATAAGTTTTCTTTCTAATTGTTTCTGCTTGTCATCTTTAAAAGTTCCATTATTTTTGGCTTTATTAGAAAAAACCTCTTCTACTGACTTAAACAATTTCTTCTTCCGGTTATAGATGTCATCCCGAGTTCTCGGGACAAGTTTAGGATGTATTTCATATTTTTCTGCCAGTTTTTCCCAATAGAATCGGGAGGTGTTTGATTTTCGGGAAACTCTCTGATAATCGACATTTTTTGTGCCGGTGTGAAATGTCTTCTTTATGTTATTTTATGATCCTTTTCTTACAAATATAATAAATTCAAAATTCCAATTCCATCTGAAGAATAACATCTTCTTCACTCTCTACTTCTTCTCCACACTGTCCCTTATACTTTTTATTTCCTCTTCGGTGAGTATTAACTTCATTTTCACCTTACTTGTGTCCTTTTTGATTGTGGACTTCTCTGATTTCTTTTCCTCCTTTGTTTCCGGCATTTTCCCGAGTTCGTCCGTTCCTACTTTCTCTCCTTCCTCCCTCATTGTCCCTTTTGCATCTTTTGTCTTTGTCTGTACTTTTATATTATCTGTTTCAGCTGGCGGTAATGTAGGTGCCTGCCTTACTTCATCGGTTGAACGCAATGTTCCGGAAGTTTTTACAGCCGGCATTTTCGTTTCGGTTTTCTTGTCTTCCTTTTCCTCTACTTTTGCAATTTGTTCCTGTTTTTCTTTCGGTTTCTCAGTTTCGGAGGTCGTAGTCGGAGCAGATATTATTTGCTGTTCGGATTTTTCCTGTGTGATTATCGGAATGTCCTGAACATCTCTTGTTTTATACACGAATATCAAAATTACGAAAATTATTACTATCATACTCATAGCAGGAATCAGCCAGGGTCTTGTGGTTGAACCGAGTATTTTATTTATTAAATTATCTTCTCTTTTTTTTGTTAATTCTTTATGAAGTTCCTTGCCTGTGATTTTTGATTCGGCAAGATTTATTTTTTGCTTCAGTTTGATATTAAAATTTTCGCTTGCCTTTATTTTAGGCAGTTTCTTCAGTTTATCTCTTATTTCTTTATATTTTTCCTCTTCGTTCATCGTTTTTTTAATTTTCGCGGTATATGTCTTTCAGTAAATCTTTTAATTTTTCCCTTGCTCTGTTTATTCTCGATTTTACTGTACCGAGCGGTATATCAAGTATTTCGCTTATTTCCTCATACTCAAGTTCTTCTATATCCCTTAACACGATTATCGCTCTGAAATTTTCTTCGAGCGAGTTAATCGCTTTTTGTATGTAATCGCTTTCCACAACCGAACCCGCTTCCTCTTCCGGATTTCGCACCGTTGATCTGATATCAAAATCCTTGTCGTGTTCAGGGTCATAGTCGCTTATAGATATTGTGCTTATTTTTGATTCCTTTTTCTTGTATGTTCTTGTTATGTTCAATGCTATCGTATAAAACCAGGTTGAAAATTTTGCAATATCCCTGTATAATTTCTTGTTCAAATACAGTTTAATAAAAGTTTCCTGTGCAATATCCTCAGATTCTTCTTTCGAACCTGTGTATCTGAATATGAAGTTGACAAGTTTATCTTTATATCTGTCCACTATTTCGTTAAATGCATCGATGTCTTCTTTCTGAAAAAAAGCTATTAATTCTTCATCGCTGCATATTTTATAATTTCTTTTATTATCGGGCAATGTCCCTGTATTTTAAACTTTTTTGATGTGTTTTTGTTCCTTTATTGTCTGCTATAAGTCGGCTATTTCGTTTATTAAATAAATTATCAGGTTCTTGTTATCGCATGTTGCGGTTCTCATTTTTTTTGTCACATAATGAATGATATTAAACGCTTTTTTCAATTTATATTCGTCAATCTGCCTTAAATAGCTGCGGTATGTTCCTACTGTCTTTTCCTTGTCCTCGTTCCAGATTTTCAGTTCCCTGTACAGTCCAAAACCCGAAAGTTTGCTTGTTTCCGGTTCCAGCAGCTTCGAAACGGCAATTAATGCGGAATTTATCCTGAATATCAGTAATAAATCCTTATCTTCTCTTAATTGTATGTTATTGTATATTTTAATTGCTTTTTCTTTGTCCCTTGAAAACAATGTATCAATAAAATCGTCTACCGTGAAGTTCCTCGAAAATCCTGTGCACAAATCTATTGCTTCCTTTGTTATTTCACCGCTCTTGTAACAGAATGTCTTTAATTTTTCAATTTCCATTGATATATCATCGAGCGATTCGTCTGTAAACTGCAGAAAATATTCTATTGTCTCATCTTTTATTCTGTAACCCGCGAACTGTGATTTTATCCATTTTGGTAAATTCTTAATATCATCTATAAAATACAAACTCAGATTTTTATGCGTAAAGTCTTCGTAATTTGCCATGCTGTATTCTTTTTCCAGAGAAGTCATTATAAGCATTATATCCGGATTATAATTGTCAAAGTAGTTTCTGAAAGTTTTTTTTGAGTCTTTTAATAATCCTCTCCCACCCTGTTTTTTTATAATTTTATAGTTTATGATTTTTCTTTCAGCAAAGAAATCCAGATTTCCCGTTTCGCTAATTACCTGCTCGATTGAGTTTTCGTCGGAGTAAAAAATTTTCAAATCATTTTTTTTCGAATAAAATTCTCCGATAAATTCTTTTCCTGCAGTGTCTATTATTTCATCAAGTAAAATTTTCTCTTTTGAGAAAAGCATTAAATTATTCGGAACTTCTTTCCTGACAGATTCCCGAAGTTTGAAATAATCTATCAAATATTTTTTGTCAATTTTCTCCATATTTCAAATTCACTTCCCCCTCATCCCAACCATACAATCATACAACCATACAATCATACAATCATACAACCATACAATCATATAATCCTACATTCAATTCTTCTCCGTTTCTCATTCTTCTCTGTGTTTTTTTTATTATTAATTTTTAATTTTTAATTTTTAATTACTTAATAGTCCCACCCGAACAAAAACTGATAGAAAAATCCTTTCTGTAATTTAGTAAAATTATTTTCAATTCTCTTGCCCATATCGAATCTCAGCACGAGTATACCGAATATATTAAATCTTATTCCCGCACCTATGCTTCCTCTTGTGTAATCATAATTATCCGCATTATCCCAGCAATTACCGGCATCAAAAAATATTGCGCTTTTAATACCCGGAAATCCCAGTTCCATTCCGATTGGCAGCTGCATTGCAAGTAAATCAATCAGGGGAAATCTCAGTTCGATATTTGTCTGCCACATTTTGGAACCTTTTATCGAATTCAGGGGCCATCCCCTCAATGACCACGAACCGCCGAGAAAAAATCTTCTCGGCGTTTTACCTTCATTCATAAAATATTGTCCTCTGAATGCCAGCGAAACAGGTTTTGAGATTCTTATGTATTCCCTGACATCCAGCATCAGACTGAAATAATCTTCGTTTGAATTCAGTAAATCCGTAACGTAACCGATTGTAAGGTTATGTCTTTCTCCGTCAACCGGTCCTGTGTAATCCCACAAGGTGTTGTCTTTTATATAGCTGAGCGAATTATATAAAAGCAACGACCTTTTATAATTGAGTATATCTATATCTTTTATTGACTGTGATAAACTTGTAGTCGCCTCGATTCTGCGGAAAAAAGACAGCGGATACGATAATGAAAAATATCCTCCGTACAACCTTTCGTAATATGAAAAATCGGATTCGCGTAAATCGTACCGTTTACCCGAAAGATGATACACACCGTATGCATAATTCAGACGGTGTTCGAGTGAAACTTTTGAAATTGCGATATTGAAGCTTTTCCAGAATTCCGATTGTCCGTCCGATGTATTATAGACAAGAAAATAATATCTTTCGTCTCCGAGCATATCACTAAGCGATAAAATTCCGCCTGCCGCAGAACCGAATACAGGGTCTGCACTAATGGAAGTTATCGCAAAATCCAGTGAATATCTCTTTTTATATTTGTATGTATTTTTTTCTATATCGCCGAAAATCCTCTTTGATGTCCAGTTATCGAAATATTCAGGAATTTTATCTTCCTTTGTAGTTATCGTTGTGTCTGTTTTTTCCTTTATGTTATCAATCAGTCTGAGAGTAATGGAATGGTGTTCGAAAGACGAAAAACATATTCTGTCATTTCCGCACCACTTAGGGTCGTAGGCGGCAGTAGTGAAATTTGTTATTCTTGTAGTCGGAGTCTTGGGTATTGTATCTGCTGAAGCAGTCGAGTAAGTTTCATTCAGATTAATGTACCAGATATTAAAAGAGCCGGAAGCATCCGAAGTGTAAATAATTTTTGTTCCGTCAGACGAATAATGCGGATAAAAATCAATTTGATTTCCGTGAGTGAGATAGGATATCCTGTTGGTTTCCAGATTATAAAGGAAAAGATTATACTTATTATTTTTTCCGTAAGCGGTTCTGTCGGATGAAAAAACGATAAATTTTCCGTCCGGCGAGAGGTCAGGGTCCCGGTCATCATAGAAGTCGTTTGTCAGTCTTATGAGTTTTTCAGTAGCAGGCTCGAAAATATACAAATCGCTTTTTCCCGTATATTCGATACCGGAAAAGATTATTTTTTTCCCGTCTTTGCTCCAGCTCGGCGAGGATATACCGACTATATTTTCTAAAGAGTAATCGGCAATTTTTTTATTTTCCTTTAAGTTGTAAATATGAATTACGTCCGCTGCCCCTTTCTGTGTTGCAAAAGCAAGTTTTCCGTCTTCGGAAATATCGATTCCTGACCTGAAGTAATGAAACTGTTCGAGTTCTTCGCTTCTTTCTCCGTGTACTACTATTTCCGGTTCGTTCGGTTCGTTTATATTCACCTTATATATATTTGTATATCCGTTTTCATTGCCTATAAAATAAATTTCTTCCTTGCCGTTGAAATTCGTATATGCAGGTTTATGTGCAAAACCTTTTGTATATACTTCTCTGCTTACCTGTGACGGATTATCGAAATCTTCAAGGTGCGGATAATATTTCTTTTTTAAATAGTATAAAAACTCCTTATCAAATTCCGTATAATCTTTTCCGATTGTGAATTTCATTACATTGGAAAAATTATCATCAAGCCAGAAGTTGTCAATTAATTCGAGAATTTTATGCTCCCCGTACTGTTCCGAAATATATCTTAATGCCATCTGTCCGAGTTTATACATAATAAAAGTCCCCCATACTCTTTCCCAATCACTCAGTCCCGGAAGGTAATTATACAAAATTGCATCTTTAATAACCATCTCGGCATCGTTATCCCATTCGTTCGACCAGAATTCAGCAAGTCCTTCCACAAACCACAGCGGCGGTATTCTCTCGGAAATAATCCCGTGAGTTTTCAGAACTGCATTCGCTTTACTTACGGTAAAGACGTGAACAAGTTCATGTTTAACGACATGTCTGAAATTTCCGTATGAGCCGTCGAAAGGAACAACCACTCTTCCTTTTATAAACTCAAAAAATCCGCCTACTCCCTCCGGTATATATCCGGGTGTCGTATTAGTCTGCCTGAAATGTGAAGGTGAAGCATACACAATCAGCGGAACCGTATCCAGCAGAGAATAATTAAACTTCTGCTGTAAATCTTTATAAGCTTCTTCTGCTATATACGCCGCCTGTTCCGCAAGTTCTTTTGCCTCTTTGTAAAAATAAATTTTATAATGTTCGGTTGAAAGAACATACCATTCGAAATCTTCGTATTGAACCTTATTTTTCCCGAAATCGACAAACTGCGAATGTATTTCGAGAAAAGGAATTAATAACAGAATACACAGAATAAAATATTTGTTTTTTCTGCCGCTCATATAACATAAATATCACAGACAAAAAATAATAAATCAATTCAAAAAAAATCAGTTCTGTTTCCTTTTATGTCCGGATTTTTATATTTATTACTGCATATATCGGAATTATCCGAAAGCAAATAAACTAAAAAATTGTCTGTAAATGCTTTAAAAGCGATTACTTAATACCGGGTTTTTCCATTTTCTCTAAAAGGGTCTGTGCTTCCTTCCGAAAACATTTCAGATTAGTTATTGCGGCAAAGCAGAATTATTATGTTTTTATATTTACCTTGATATTTTTAGAATATAAAATAAAATTTGGGTAAATAATTTTAAAATGAAAATATTAAAAAACTATTGGGGGAAGATAAAGATCTTTTTCTTAGTATTTTTATTACTTCTGTTCATAAAGGAAATAAATCCGGAGGAAACATCTTTTAATAATAATTTGGAAGGATATATAATCCAGAAATATTTTCCGGGACTTTTTATATTTTATTATGCATCAATTGACCCCCCTGTACTCGTATCTCCGACAAACGGAGCTGTAAACATGCCTCTGACTCTGCCGCTTGTATGGAACGCTGTTCCTACCGCTATTCATTACAGAGTTCAGGTTGCCAGGGATTCTAATTTTACCAATATTATCGTAAATGATTCTACGGTTACATCTACATCAAAAACCATTTCGAATCTCAATAATAACAGCAGATATTACTGGAAAGTACAGGCGAAAAATTCCACTGAAGGGTGGGGACCTTTTTCTTCAACATGGGTATTTTATACTTCTGTTGTCGCACCCCAGCTCGTAACAATTTTTGCACAGAATAAACAAATTACGATTTTCTGGACACAAGGCTCTGATACCAATATTGCGAAATTCAGAATTTACAGAGGTAATACTTCCCCTGCAACAACTTTGATTGACAGCGTAGCAGGTAGTACACTGTCATACCTGAATACCGGACTGACAAACGGAGTCCCTTATTATTACAGAGTGAAAGCGGTTACTCATTTTAATACTGAAAGTTCATATAGTAATGAATTAAATGCTACTCCGTATAACCTTCCTCCTGTTGCTGCTATTCAGAGAGATACAGCAATTTTCAACTCGGGCAGAGTGTTGACAAGGTTATTAATGTTCAGAAGTGTGGGAAGTTATGACCCTGACGGTTATATAGATTCAGTCTTCTGGTATCTGAATAATCAACTTGTAATTGCTTCTCATAATCTCGACAGTCTTCATTATAACTTTCCGCAGGGTACGAATTATGTAAAATTAATTGTACAGGATAACGACGGAGCAAGGGATTCGAGTAAAGCAACGGTAAATATTACTGTTTTTAAAAAATTCTTCAGCGGAAATGCCTCGGGCGGACTTAGTTTAATCGGTGACAGCGTGCTTTATGCCGTTATTTCGGGTCCCGGAGGCAGTTCGGCTGTATATAAAATGGATATAGACGGGAATATCGCTTATCCTCTCAATGTGAACGGAAATATTCTGTCTTCGAGCTCGATTGGATATGATACATCTGTTTATATCGGCTCTACGGATTATAACTTATACGGATTCAGCAGATACGGAATAGCACTCTGGCCTGCTCTTCCTCTGGGCGGACAGCTTTCAGCCACACCGACTATTGATTCGGCAGGAAGAAGACTTTATATAGGTGTTTCAAACAGTAATTTTTTTGCTGTAAGACGTGATACGGGAAATATTGCATGGGTTATGTATGGAGACGCTCCGATAAGAAATTCGGCAGTAATCACGAACGACAGAAAAATGATTCTTGCCACTGAAAAAGGAACTATTTATGGAATTGATTTGAATAATCTTCTGATTATCGGTAACGTGGTAACACCGAACTGGACAGTGGCAAACTTCGATACAATTTCCAGTTCACCGGCAATTGACTATTACGGATATTTTTACTTTGGGACAAAAAACGGAAAGCTGAAAAAGATACTTCTTACTGTCGGGCAGCCGGGCGTAATTGTTTGGGAAAGTATGCTCGGCGGCTCTGTTTATGCTGCTCCCGTCATTGATGCAAATAGTAATGTCTATGTCGGCTCAACGAACGGAAAATTTTTCTGCCTGAATCCTAATAACGGAGCAATTAAATGGCAGTATCAGACTCCGTATTCTGTCCGGACAACTGCCGCAATATCGGATATACACAGAATTTATCTCGGAAACGAAAGCGGAGAAATATATTCGCTGGATACAAACGGAAATAGATTATGGTACTATAAAGACAGTTCTAACATAAGTATGTCGCTTACATATCATAAAGGTACTCTTTATGCCGGAACACAGACAGGCAGAGTCGTTGCATTGTACGATTATGCGGAGACAGATAATTTTCAACCTGTAACCCTCCCGGTCTGGAAAACCTATCAGTCCAATAACCGAAGAACAGGTTCAAGCGGTATTCAGGTAATGTCCGAAGTGCTGGCAAATAATTACATTCCGTCGAAATATTCTTTAAGACAAAACTATCCCAACCCTTTTAATCCGCAGACTAAAATAAGTTTCGATATTCCGAAGAAATCGTTTGTAAGAATTCAGATTTTTGATATAACAGGCAGGGAAATGATGCAGCTGGTAAACAGGGAATTCGAAGCGGGAAGTTATACAATAGAATTTAATGCGAATTTCCTCTCAAGCGGAATATATTTTTACAGGATGACCGCAGGCGACTTTACAACAACACTGAAAATGGCAGTAATAAAATAATATTTTATCTTGATTAATATGAAAAAATATTTTTTACTATCACTTACAGTTTTTGTTATTTTTTTATCCGGAAAAATTACGGCACAAAACAACTGGACAGTGATTAACACAGGGGTCTCGAGCAATTTAAAATATATATCGTTTGCTAATATGTATACAGGCTGGGCTGTAGCTGACAGTGCAATTTTAAAAACAACCGACGGCGGATATAACTGGTCATTTCAGTATAATCCAGGTGGTGTTGTTTACTGGATACAGTCTGTTAATGATAGTGTTGTTTATGTTAACCGGTATTATAATACAATTTTAAAAACAACAAATGGCGGTTCCAACTGGACAGTAATAAACACCGGAGCCGCTACACTTTGTTATTATTTATATTTTGCAGATGAAAACACAGGATATACAGCAGGTAATACAACAATTTTGAAAACAACAAACGGGGGCAGTAACTGGAATAATTTAAATACCGGTACTTCAGCGTGGTTACATTACGGCTATTTTCTGAATGCAAGTACAGGTTGGATAGGCAGCAATGGCGGATTAATTATTAAAACAACTAACGGAGGAGTAAACTGGACTGATTATTCAACAGGATTAAGCGGATGGACATACGGTATTTTTTTTGTTGATTCTCTAACCGGATATGCAGGAGCCGGTGCAAAAGTAATTAAAACAACCAATGGTGGTATAACTTGGTTTGAGAATTTTA
>Ga0208828_1000687_pt1 | contig 14595 bp, 10 predicted proteins | sample Kivu_160m_FD_185487 | JGI IMG/M metagenome (GOLD analysis project Ga0208828, IMG submission 185487) | Freshwater microbial communities from Lake Kivu, Western Province, Rwanda to study Microbial Dark Matter (Phase II) - Kivu_160m (SPAdes)... | ecosystem: Environmental > Aquatic > Freshwater >... | reverse complement strand
AATTAAGAGGAGTAGCAATTAAGGAAAGGAAAACCGACAAGAACCAGAAAGGGGGTTAAACCATGAGTAAAAGAACTTATCTGCCTTTATTCTTCATTATGGTTTCCTTTCTAATGCTGTGTGCTATCGCAGAAGGCGTTCAACAATATACCCTAACCGTTGGGAAGGCAGGATCAGGCAGCGGCACAGTCACAAGTTCACCTGCCGGGATCAACTGCGGGTCTGACTGCTCAGAACCCTATAACCAAGGGACGAAAATTACACTAAAAGTTAAGGCAGATCCTGGTTCGTCCTTCAAGGGCTGGAGTGGTGGATGTACAGGGACAAGTTCGAGTTGCAAATTAATGATAACCTCCGATCAGACAGTCACTGCGACCTTTGGATTGCCCGACCTTCGGGGTGAATTATCAGATATTTCTGTCAAGTTGAATAAATCAACCTATGAGATTTCAGGCAAGCTGACGGTCTATGCAGACGAGGGGAAGGCGGCCGGTGTCAGTGCGAGAGTGTATCTGTCGTATGATGATACCTATTATCAGGATGGTGATCTCCTGGGTTTAATAAGCATTGGCACCATCAATGCAGGAAGTTCGAAATCGAAGACCTTTAAGTACAAAGGGACGCATGACCCATCGGGCATGTACGTCATAGCGGTGATTGATCCTGACAATATCGTCCAGGAATCCAATAAGAAGAATAACATTGCGACAAGCTATTATAGAGGCGAAGCTCCCCAATTAGAGGTGAGGCCCGACGAGTCGAGCCGTGTCAGTGCGGTACTTCAATATGGGGAGGGTTCGCTGGAGACCACCTCTGGTGGTTCTAATCTTACATTGACCTTGTTGCCGCAGTCTCTCATGGGCTCCCCAGAGATATCATTGACAGGGTTGGGCGGGATTACCGGATTGCCCCAGGGGATGGCTATGCTGGCTGGTGCGCAGTTAGGCCCCGAAGGGACATGGTTATTGAAACCGGCCACCTTAACCATCGGGCTTCCAGCCGGTGCTCCCACTGAAGGGCTAATTGGGTTTCTTTCTCAGGATGACGGTAGAAAGTTTCAGTTCTACCCCACAGAGGTCAATGGATCGACCGTGACCTTTGAGATGATCCACTTTACATCGGTGGGTGTAGCAGCAATAACGTGTAGCGACATTTCGACCCTGGCAAATCCCACTTGGTTGCAGGGCCAGGCCCTTGCCGAGTATCGAATTGCCATTGCAGGCGCAAAGTACAAGCTTAATTGCGGCCATTTTGGAGACCAGGATTCCCTTTGGGATGCCTATTTGGACGAAATGGCGGGTATCCTCGAGGATTGGTATTTTGGGAAAGTTGGTGTTCTGGAACAACTGGAGTACGTCCCGGAGAACCCGGAAGACTATATGCTAAGCGTTTACCAATTCGTGCGCTGGGTAAAATTCACGGAATTAATTGGCATTCAAGACAGGGGGTTAACCAAGGAGCAGCCATGCGGGTTACAGTCCGGAGAAAATTGCAAGACCTTTGATGATTTAGAAAGAGGAGGCAAGGATGCTATTGTTAATACGATAAGAAACGGGATCATTGCTGCAAACAAAGCATGTCTTGACGGAGATTCCACAAAAGACGCCATTGCCCTAAAATGGCTTCTGATAGCTGAGAACTTGCAGAAATTAGGATTGTACCTTTCCATATCGCCAGACGCGACTGAGCTTTGGGAGTTGAAAACCTGCGGGATCTACTCCCTTGAGGTCAGTCCGTCTCAAGCGACAATCAATGAGGGATGTACAATCCAACTCCAGGCGATAGCCAAAGACAAAGCTGGGAATATTCTCTCGGGGTACACGGTCGATTGGTTGAGTTCGGACAAAGCAATAGCGGTGGTCGATAAAAATAGTGGGCTGGTGACTGGGGTAAAAGGTGGAACGACGTTTATTTCTGCCTTTCTTCAGCAAAATTTCTTGTTGAATGCTTACGCGGATATCACTGTCAAACCGATCAAACCTCTCAGCATTACATATCTGTGGCCCGATGAACCCAAGAAAGAATTGGGCGTTTTTGGTGAATTTGGCTGGGAGCAAGGGAAAGTTTTTGTAGGAGGCCAGGAGGTAGCTGTGAAACAATGGGGGTATTGGGGCATTACATGTGATTTGCCGCCGGATGTGGCAGGGGATGTCTATGTAGAAGTCAATGGGCGTAAAAGCAATGTGGTACCGTTGACTGAATGGAAAGGGCAGTTCCGGTATACCTATAAATCTTGTCGTTGTGAGAACATTCTCGACTGTCACTATTATCCTGTGGAGTGGAAGCTAATCTGTGACTTTCGTTTCCGTCAGGATATTCAGTCCTTCGGTGCAATGGAGTCACCACTATCTACTCAAGGAGCGGCGGATTCAAAATGTAGGTGGGACCTAAGTGGTGATCCGAAATGCTCCACTGATTGTGTAGGAGAGTGGATCTACGAAGGTAATCCCTACTGCGTCGACCCTAATTCCTGTAAACCTAATATTTTTTTATTACACTGGCAAATATACCCTAACAGAAAAAATGTATGTTTTACCCTCGGATTCGAAAAACCTTTAGACTGGTGGCCCGAGCGCCTATGTGCTTCATTTAATATGGGCGATGTGTCGAGTCCATGGCCTCAAAATTCTTATTGTAGTCCTCAATCTGGTGTACCAGGTTTCCCCTGTATGGGTCGTACTGGTTCTGCTATCCTTCTCTTCTGGCTGAATATGGACAATGATTTTGCAGTTGAAGCTATCAGGCGTGAATACCGCCGTGATTTTATTACTGACTGTGAAGAATATTCAATTCTCGAATGGGACAGGATCGAAGCAAAATACCCTCCTAAAAAATAGAAAATGGGACGGTTCTACTTAATACGAATGCAATAATTAATTTGTAGTGAAGGGCCTTGTGCCCAGTCTTCTTATTCTCTCTTCAATTCTTGTTGATTTCTTCTCTCAATCTGGTAGACTCATGCCTAAATTATTACCTACTATCAGCTGTCTTTAAACACTTTAACCAAAGTGAACTCCCCCGCAGCAAGCTGCGGGGCATCCAAATTCTATAGAAAACTTTCCTCCCCCTTGATGGGGGAGGATTGAGGTGGGGGTGAAGACAGGATCATTTCCCCCTCACCCTAACCCTCTCCCGTCAGTGGAGAGGGGAAGCCATTCATCCCCCCAGCAGAGCTGGGGGGGGTATTCTGGCATATTTTTGTGAAGACTGAGTTGACAGATAGGTTAAAAGGAGGTCTCTATGGGAATTCATCACGACGTCTATGACTTTGCTGCGAAAGCAGGGGCATTGGAGGGGTATGTGTATCCAAAAGAAAAGGTTGATCTGAGCTATCTGCCACGATGGGTTGACAACCTGGTAACGCAGTACGACCGTCTGCCTTCTGAAGCGAAGGAGGAATTCCAAGATTTATGCAACGCAACCATTGGCCGTGCCATCCAGTCCCTTCTCCCCTCTTTAGGTGAAGATCATGAAGTGATCAGAAAGCTAAGAAGTGTCATCACAGGAAAATTGCCTCTATCTCGTAACGATTTCGCTTACGGAAGGTGAGCCATGAAAATAATTTGGTTGTGGTCTTGAAAAGTTATCAAGCCTCCCACATACTGAGAGTATATTCTCATGTTGCTGCTGTCATCTTGATGATCCGGATTGGACTCATCAGATACATCCATTGGAGATGATTCAGTCCGAAGGATTTCAGGAGGTATTTATGCCTTTTACCTTGACTCAGATTCGGCAGTTGGCTATATTCTTTCGCATCATTTTTTACCTTCACATCCTATGTGCATTGATAATTTCCAGCGATCTTTTTGCACAGGAGATATCCACTTCTGGCGAGCGACTAACGATGCAGGTCCAAGGAAAGGCACTAAAGGAGAAATCTCTCCTACCAAGTCAAAGTCAACGCCTTTCTTTAGATCCTGCCCTGATACTGCAACTTCCACCTTTGGATATTAGAGCAACCGAAGTTGAAGATAAATCCCTTGGTGATAGTCGGACACCCCTCCGTATCGGAGTAGCTCGTTCCATTGATGCTTCTCCTCTAACCCACGGGAGATGGGTCAATATCCAGAAAAATAGAACTCTATGGCTGTTTGGAATACGCTCGCCTTCTGGAGTAGGCCTTCGTCTCCATTTTACAGATTTTTCTCTACCTCCAGGAGCGAAGATCTATATTTATCCCTCTTCAGATCCAAGCAAATACTTCGGGCCTTATGAGGGCAAAGGGATCTTTGATGACGGAGAATTCTGGTCTCCAACGATAGAAGGGGAAACCATCATCTTGGAGTTCTTCAGTCCATCTGCTTTGACGGACCTGCAAACGCCTTTCATAATAAAAGAAATAAGTCATATCTATCGGAATCCTCTTCAACTATTTGATCTGAAATATAATGCAATTCCTGAGGTCCAGAATTGCCATCTGGATGCCACATGCTATCCCGACTGGGCTGTAGAGGGCGATGCTGTGGGCCGAATGGTTTTTAACGACAGCGGAACGGAGTATATGTGCACAGGGACCCTGTTAGATAATATTGCCAAGGATTTTACCCCTTACTTTCTCACTGCCAACCGCTGCATCAGTACAGAGAGGGTTGCTCGCACACTTGAAGTTTATTGGTTCTATAAGACCCCTTCCTGTAATGGAACACCTCCAAATCTGGACGATGTACCAAGGTCTATAGGGGCTAAATATCTCACCGGTATGAATGAGAGTGATATGACCGATTTCACCTTGCTGCAGATTCTGGGTGCTGTCCCAAGGAATTTGACCTGGGCTGGTTGGACGACTGTGAACCCAAGCACTGGGGACAGCGTCACAGGCATCCATCATCCCGATGGCGATTACAGGCGAATTTCCTTTGGAAATATTACAGAGAGCTCAGAAACGAATTACTGGTCCGTGGATTGGTCTTCTGGAGTCACTGAAACAGGTTCAACGGGTTCGGCCATCTGGAATTCGTCCCACCAAATAGTGGGGCAACTTTCGGGAGGGAATTCGTCCTGCTCCGATACAAATGGAGAGGATAGGTATGGCAAGTTCTCTGAGTCTTACCCTTTTATGCAGGGTTTTCTGCAAGGGGGCGCTGACGACACATTGGAGGATAACGATACGCGTGACACAGCAGGGCTTATCTCTGCTGGTTCTTATAGCAATCTTGTCGTGAAGATCCATGATGAGGACTGGTACAAAGTCAATGTTCCAGCAAATACCTGCATCTCGATCACACTCTCTTTTACAGATGATTTCGGTAATATGGATATCGAGTTGTATCGTGGTTCGGAGACCACCCCTATGAATGGTTCAACAGGGGATGAAAATTCTAAGCAGGTAGGGGATTGCAATTCAGATGAAGCCGAGGATTATTTCGTTCATGTTTCCCTAAGTGACGGAGTTAGAAATACCTATCGTATGACCGTCATGTTGAATCAACTACCCAACCCTGATTTTGAAAGTGGACCATTGAATTGGGTTCAGAACAGTAGTAGTGAAAGAGATATGATTACACAAGATCCTTTAGCCCATAGTGGCAGTTGGATTGGCTGGCTGGGTGGAGTTGAAGATGCGGAGGATTATATTTACCAGGATGTCTCCATCCCATCGAATGCCACGAATGCTTATGTCAGTTTCTGGTACTGGATTGATACAGCAGAGACAACCATCACAAAAGCTTACGATACCATGGCCGTTGAAATAAGGCGACCCAGCAACAATACCCTATTAAAAACTCTTGTGACTCTAAGTAACCTCGATACGAGTAGTCACTGGATTTTGAGTGACCTATACAATGTATCGGAGTTTATAGGGCAGGAAATTCGCCTGAGATTCAATACAAAAAATAACGATCTCGATCCATCCGCTTTCTGGATCGATGATATCGGATTGTGGGTAACGTCTCCAATAACCGAGGCTCTCTCATCACCCATATCCCCCAATGGTCCTTCCAGTGGTACGAAAGGTACCTCCTACACTTACATCACAGGAGAGTCCTACTCAAATCTGAATCACACCTTAGAGTACCAGTTTGATTGGAAGGGGGATGGTGCGACAGATCTCTCCTTATGGGGTCCTGCAACCCAATCTAAAACCTGGAACACCAATGGCTCTTATGATATCAAGGCAAGAACCAGGTGCGCAATCGACACCAGTGTAATCTCCTCATGGTCAGTCTCTCACAGAGTCACCATCACGGTCCCCACTGAAACCATCACCAAACCTACAACCCCAGATGGTCCCTCTGATGGTCTCACAGGATTAAGCTACAGCTTTTCAACGGGAGATGCTTCATCAAATCTGAAACACCCTGTGGAGTACCAATTTGATTGGAATGGGGATGGGGCAACGGATCTCTCCTCATGGGGTTCTGCAACCCGATCCAAGACCTGGAATACTGCTGGTACCTATCATGTCAGGGTGAGGGCCAGATGTACGATAGACACCTCCGTCGAATCCGCTTGGTCAAATATCCTCATCGTCACGATTATTAAAGGGGAGGGACCTGATCTCATTGGGTCATGGACATCCCTAACCTATTCTTACAAAACCATGAAGGATGGCCAAAAATGGTCGATAAAAGGTACCCTAAAGATTAACAACATTGGCAATAAAAATGCCCTAACTGCCGCCTATGTCGATTTTTATCTCTCTGACGATGATACCTATGATGAAGGAGATATCTCGCTCAATAAAAGGATTTCGACCGGCAAGATCAAGTTTCAAAAGAGTAAGGTGATCAAATTGAGCTATAGTTTTCCGGTGGGACAAACGTTAAAAGGAAAATATATCATTGCGGTGATTGATAAAGACGGCTTATTAACGGAGATTAACGAGACGAATAACGTGATCGTGTTCGGGCCAATTCCATAGCATGAATTTCGCTCATCGCCGGTCAATGGGAATCCTAAAAACATACATTCCTCATTTTCTATTTCTCCTCGTCAACGATTGATCCTCCTTTTACCCTTCTCCAACAAAAAGGCAACCTCCCCTCCCAAGAGGAGGATGGCTGAAGAGTAGTAAATCCAGAAGAAGAAGATGGCCAAAGTGCTTAAAGAACCATAGACCATGGAAAACCTCCCCAGGTGGAGGACATACCATCCAAACAATTGCTTGGCCACCTCCCAGAGCAGACTGGTAAAGCAGGCTGCCTGAAGGGCTGTCTTGAAATGGATTTTTCTATTCGGAATGATTTTGTAAATCAAAAAACACATCGAAAAACTGAGGAGGAAGGGGATGAGATATTTCAGAACAAATCGAAAGGCCGGTTTCATAGCGAGAAAAAAACTGAGATGATAACTTTGAAGAAAGGTGATCCCAGAGCTGAGCATCATACTCATGAGGAGAAAGACCCCTGCCAAAAGGATCATTAAAAAATCAATCGCCTTCCCCCGGAGTATTCCTCGCCCCTTTTCAGCCTCGAAAATGATATTGAGGGCAGTCCTCAGCGAACTAAAGACCCAACTGGAGGTCCAGATGAGTCCTCCGATGCCCAATATCCCAACGATCTTGCGATCCCGAATGATTCCTAAGATATTCTTCATGATCTTTGGATCCAAAGAAGGAAAAACATTCTCAAAATAACGACGGATATGATTTAATACTTCCCGATCACTGTAAAGGTAGGTGGCTCCGAGTGCCAACAGTAATAGAAGGAGCGGTACCAAACAGACGAGGAGGTTGAAGGTAATTCCGGAGGAGAGAAAAAGTCCGTGGTCACCAACGAACTTCTTTAAGGCGGCCCATAAAAGATGGATTTTTGTGGTGATCCTCTTTTTCCAATCGGTGAATGTCATGGATGCCTTTCCCCATCCGTTTGTTTTCACTCTCCCAGGTCTGTCTTGATCTCAAGAGCCACCGTGACTTCTGCACCTGCTTCCGCGGGGGTAAACTTGATTCCCTAAGGCCGGAAGGGACTTCTTCAGCAAAGATCCAGAGGCCATCGTTAGGTTGAAGAGGTTTTTTGAGGTAACTTTTCCTTCCGTAAAGAGGTCCGAATGGCTCTGGGAATCCAGAAGAGGAGGGTGATAAGGATTCCTAAACCGATGGATCCTAAGATGGTATAGACTAAGGAAGTCTCAAATTTCCATATGAGAAATTTGATGGTAACCAGAGGGGCATTCGAATTCTGCACAGCGAAGACGGCGATACCAACCACGATCAAAAAGATTATCCATAAAAAGACTTGCATGGTTTTTCCTCCTTTTGATCCCCCTCACCCTTCCCCTCTCCCCTTAGGGGAGAGGGGAAGGGTGAGGGGGAATCGAACAACATTTAATAACTGTTGTGCGTCTGCATTAATAGGGATTGGAAAAAAATGAATCGAAAATATCAGTCAGGATCCGGTTCATTGTTTCTTCAACCCTCTCCGGTGTCAATCGGTTAACCGTCATCTCCTTTTCGACTTCGACATTTCTCGTAAAAACCTTACCCTCCTTTTTCACCCCTAAGTGAATGACGAACTGGGCTGAGGTTTTCGCATGGGTTCTGAAAGGGGAAGCCTTTCCCTCTATCCAGAACCTCTTGATCTCAATCATCAAGATCGAATCTACCTCCACATTTTTCAAGGACTCCGGCTTTCCATCCCAATTCGAGATAGAGATCGTTTTCACTCCATAACGGGAAAGGGTACTGGAAAGAGACTCCGTGATTGCCTTTTCCAACGGAAAGGGATCACTCTTGAAATAGCTCGAAATCCCTTGGAGAGGAGTGTGAACGCCCACATATAACGTCTCAGGCCTCTCGTCTCTAAAAGGGGCAAGGGCAAGGGTGGAACCCATCTTCTGCTGAAGAGAGGGAATTTCTTTCATCGGTTGATATCGAAGGGAGAGGGAATAGGTACCTCCCTTCGCACAGCTGACAATGAGGAAGCTTAGGAGAAGCATCAAAAACCAACGATGAGCTTTCATGGATCACCCTCCTGGTTTAAATATTTTTATCTTATCATATTTTGAGAATAAATAAACCCCTGCCAGAGCATCACAATCCGCAATCAAAGAGGGAAGTGTCAGTATTCATTAGACCCTGAAATCCTTAGATCCTGAATTAAATTCAGGACCTGGTTCAGGGTGACATTGGATTCCTCTCGGTTGTCATGCTGGGCTGGGTTCAGCATCTCGTCATTACGGGTTACGGAGAACATAGGATGTCTCTTTTTTAGGGGAGGACCCGAGATAACCTTCGACACTGAAGGCCTTGACTGGCTGTGCCTCTCTTTTCTTGTTCGCCAGCGTACATCGCCTCTATTTGCATTTTAAATTTATCATCGATTTTCTTCCTTTTCACTTTCAAGCTAACGGTCAGTTCCCCACCATCTCTGGACAGCTCATTTTTGAGAATCGTATAGGCCTTAATGGTTTCAAAACGGGCGAGGCGATGGTTTACCCTTGCCACCCGCTCATCAACCAGGGAACAAAAACTTTCACTGTTCAATAAATCTTGAGGCTGGTCAAAACCTATTTTTCTATCCTGGGCGAGGCCCGCGGCCTGTTCAAGGTTGATGTTGACCAATGCGGTCAGGTAAGGCCGCCCTTCACCTAACACGACCACTTGATTGAATAGAGGGTCGCCCAAAAATCTGTTTTCAATCTTTTGTGGGGAGATCAATTTGCCGGTCGAGGTAACAATCATCTCTTTTTTGCGATCGACAATGGTCAAATAACCTTCTGTCGTCCACGCACCAATGTCGCCGGTTCGCAGAAAACCATCCTCTGTCATAAGGTTTCTGCTCTCTTCAGGCTTATTCCAGTATCCCTGACAAACCGTATCTCCTTTAATCAGTATTTCTCCATCAGGGGCCAGGTGGATTTCCAGTCCGGGCAAGGGCTTGCCCGCTGTGCCCAGCTGATAATCATCCAATCGGCTCAAGGTAGCAGGCGCGGTGGATTCGGTCAAACCGTAGCCTTCGATGATCATGATGCCAGCCGCATGGAAGAATCGTAAGATTTCCACCACCGTAGGTGCACCGGAGACCACCATCCAGCGTACCCGACCGCCCAAGGCCTTGCGCAAGGGCCGGAAAACAATCATACCGGCAAGGGCGAATCTCAATCGTAAGGCAAGGGGCAATTTCTTACGGCCTTCAAGGTGTTGACTGACCTCCTCTCCCACACCTTTCGCCCACCAGAAAAACCTTTGTCGCCACTTGGCTTGTCCGCCCACCTTGAGCAGAATACGGTGATAAATCTTTTCACAAATCCGTGGGACAGATAGGATGACCGTGGGTTTGACTTCCTGAATGTCTCTGACAAGGTTTTCAATCCCTTCGGCATACCACGAGGTGATGCCTACAACCATTCCATAGAAATGGCCTGCAACTCTTTCAAATACATGGCTCAGCGGTAGAAAGGGAACCGTGACATCGCTTTCCAGGGCATACGGAGGTTGAATATCAGCCAAGGCCTGTATGACCGCCATGATGTTCTTATGAGAAATCAAGGCTCCTTTAGGTAATCCGGTGGTACCCGAAGTATAGACAATGGTGGCCACATCTGCTGGACCGACCGCTTGGGAGAGTTTCATGAATAACCTGGGGTCGGTTTCATGCCGGGCTTCGCCCAATTGCTGAAGTTGGCTAAACGGGATCACGATCTCCGGCCATATTGAAACCGGGCTATATTCGATCAGGATAACCTTCATTAAGGCACGACAGCTATCGACCGCAGCCAGGGCCTTGCGCAAACGTTCCTGGTTATCCACCACCAGGACCTTGACCCCAGCGTCATTCAGAATATAGTTGATCTCTTCCGGGTCGAGTGAGGCATGGATAGGGACAAGGGAGGCACCCATACCCATCACGCCCATGTCCGTGTATAACCATTCCAGCCGGTTATCGGACATCACCCCCACACGATCACCAGGGGCAACTCCAAGAGATAACAGGCCCAGACCTGTAGCCCTTGCCCTGGCATAATACTCCTGCCAAGTAGCTTTCTCCCATCGGCCATTGATCTTTTTGGCCACGGCCAGCCGCGGACCGCACTTCTCCGTCTGGTCAGCGAACACTTGGTTGATCGTCTTTTCCACTCTCCAGTTCCTCAATCAAAACCGGCAAATGGGCGTCCAGAGGTATGGGATGGATATACTTATTGCGGAATTCCAACGATTGCATCCGGCACTTATCTTGATGCCGGCAATAGGCAGGATGGCTCGTCAATTTTTTCCACAAGTCTGCCACGGAATGGTTGCGGACGTTTCCAAAGGAAAGGGGGGTAAAATCACAAGGCATCAGATCGCCGCAGGCGGATACGTGAAACTGATAGTTTCCTGCCAGGCAGCCGAATGATTTGGCAAATCCCCGGCCGCTGTTGGTCCAGCTCTGCGTGGACATGCGAGGAGAACCATTTGTCGGTTGATTGGAGGTGAGTTCTAATTTCCGCAGAGCTTTGCGGCTCTCAGCCGTCAACATGATATCTTCCTGACGAAGCAGGCGACCCGTGGGGATGACGTCAAAGACACTCACCTCATGCACTCCCCACTGCCTCGCCAACTCAACGATTCGTTTCAGGCTTCCATCTTCGATGGAACGATTGGTAGCATAGGTGGATAGACCAACTAAAAGACCAGCCTGTAAGGCGTTAGTCACTGCCTCCCGGACAGACTGAAAGGTGCCTTTCGTCCCACGTAAACGGTCGTGCTCCTCAGGGTCCGGTGAATCCAGGCTGATCTGGACCGCATAGGTGCCAGATGCTTTTAGACTTGACGCTCGCCTGACATCTAAGGTCAATCCATTGGTGAAGACCTGGACCACGGCCAATTCCTGGGGAACCGTGGAGATGCATTCCTCCAAGTCAGAGCACAATAGCGGTTCCCCGCCCGTAAATGTAATATTGTTCACCCCCAGCGCAATGCTCTCCTTGACCACACGCTTGACCTCTTCGAGAGATAAAGGAGGATAAACCTGTGAAGGACCGGGCACACTGCAATGGACACATTGACATTGACAGTCGTTGGTTACCGAAATCGTCACCGCCTGCGGGGTCGGCTTCTTGAGAAAAAAGGTTTGGATGATTCCTTCCACCATGCGGGCATGGGCTTGGCTGGGAATGGGTGGGAGATAAAGTGAATAAACATTGCCCCCATGGTATTGGGCCAAGGCACCCCGTGAGCTCAACCAGTCAAGATAGTTTTTCAGATAAGGGGCGACAACCTCTGCCCAGGGACCCGCAGCGTTCAACACAATCCCATCCCCTTGGTTCTCCACTTCGAGAATCAAATCCTTTAAGAACGGAATTTTGTTCAAATGATAGGCCAGGCGCATCGATCTGTCATCTCTCCGATTGTCCCCAGTCCTGGGCAATGGCATAGTCCAAAAGTTTATTGACAAGGGCCTCATCAATCATCGGCACCTTTAGATGGGGTAGGGCCTGGTCAGTATTCGTTCGGTCGAAAAAGGGATTATTGGAAAAGTAGGAATGCATTTTTTGAGTTTGATTCCAAATCATCCGCTTCAACGGATCATGAGGTTCGGAAACAGAAGCATCCAACCCAGTGAACCGAATCCCTCCCAGATTGAAGCGGCGACATATGACCTCGTGGCTCCATTCGTGGGTCGGGGGATGGGGATGGGTAAGGTGGAAGATCCGGTTATGGTTGCCTGGGCTTTCAATCAACTGTATGGTAGCCTGAGCTACATAATCAACGGGTACCAGATTCAGGGTGGCTTTGGGATCCATGGGGACTTCAATTTGAAGATCTTCCCGGTTATAGGTGGATGCAAAGCTCAAGAATTGATCCATCAAATAACCACCCTTGGCAATAATGTACCAGCCTGAAAAAGAGGTGCATCGGCCGGTTTGGGAATCGCCGACAATGACACCGGGGCGGATGATGGTGGCTTGACGAGCCCAGATTTCTTCGGCTTCCCATTTGCTCTCTTCATAGGCGTTAGCAAAGTTCCCACGGGGATGGTTGACCTCGTACACCAGGCCCCCGGGAATCAGACCACAAGCATAGGCCGTACTCACCAAATGAACCTGCATGGGCTTCCGCCGCGTCAGTTGCCAAAGTGCCCTGGCCCCCTCCAGATTGGTCCGCCTTGGTTCGCCAGCCGAATTCAGACGGAAGCGAAGCGATCCTGCACTATGGAGGACGTCATCTACCTTTTTCAAAGAGGGAAGTTCTCGCTCCCATTGGGGCCATCGGTCATCGAGCTCCACCACATCCCCCTGGACCCATTGCAGTTGAGGGTCGCCGGAGTCTAGTCCCAGGCCGGAAAGGAACTTGCTGGTCTTAATCTTCTTCAATTCGTTTCTGTATAAAGCCCACACCCTATGGCCTCGCTCAAGCAGCTGAGCCAACAGATTTTCACCTAGAAAACCTGTCGCCCCGGTTAAAAAAACATTCATAATTTCTCGTCACTTCCCTTGCTTTGATATGGTTTTTCTCGAAGAATCAAGGGGCATCATGGCAGACTTGATCGACGTTGAGATCTGAACGTTTAAAGTATAAGAGGGGGGTAGGGATGTGTCAAGGTAACACCAAACTCGTTCCTCTTCTTGACTTTCGTTTTTCACAGTTCTATCCTTGTCAAGGATGTCAGCAGAGAGCTCTGAAAAATGACTACTCGCTCTCTCGATTACACAGATTTCAAAAGATGATTACGCAGATTTCCATGATTTTTCAATGTGTTTGATATCTGTGTAATCTGTTGCCAATCGGTGTAATTAGAGATTTCGGGGCTTTTTCAGAAATCTCCAGCAAGAGTGAAGCTCCCCGGCCACAGGGCGGGGCATTCTGCAACATTTTCGTCATCTGAACAGAAGGCTGAGAAAACGGTCGTTATCACGAAAGAGACTTTCCAATAAGTCTGAACCCTGCTTCATCCTGACTATCCATAGGGGATCTTAATGTTGTTTCGCAGATCTTGCGAGAAAACAAAAAGGGATGGCGGTTTTCCCATCGTTCTCACAGCCTCTGCCATAGAGATGAGTGATTTTAACCTCGATCCCTTCGTGGCCTTCGTGGGAGGCTTTCCATTAGGAATCTTTCCTAAAGTCCTTTTGAGAAAAGCGGTGTACCCGCCCGTACGTCAACATCGGGATGGGAGGGCGAAGTTTGCACCCTATGGATTGAGAAAAGTTGAAGCAATTCTTGCGGAGGCATTCGGTCCTGAGAATATGGCCACCGTTCATCCTTTCCAGCTTGACCAGTTCGTTGGCCCCCAGACCAAAGCAGTGGCCATCTCAACAATGGATCCCTTGGGCCTGGGCTTCGTCAGCAAAACCTACACGAACATCCTTGGCCTCCGCGGGAATCCGGCAAATTTGATAGAATTTGAGGCTCTGCTCTCGATGAAGGTATTCAGGAGGTATCATCCAAAAATCCTGGTGGGGGGCGCGGGTGCATGGCAGCTCATGGATTCCAATCTAATGACTCGTTTGGGTATCGATGCCATCATCTCGGGCCACGTAGAGCGTTCCGTCGTGGGTCTGTTCAAAAAAGCCATGAACAATGAACAACTGGATATAGTCGTCCAGTCGAAGGGACCCCAGCCAGATGATATCCCCTCGATTAGAAATCCCTCAATTTATGGGACGGTGGAGATCACTCGAGGATGTGGTAGAGGATGTCATTTCTGCTCCCCCGCCATGGGGTATGCA
>Ga0208828_1000686_pt1 | contig 14612 bp, 13 predicted proteins | sample Kivu_160m_FD_185487 | JGI IMG/M metagenome (GOLD analysis project Ga0208828, IMG submission 185487) | Freshwater microbial communities from Lake Kivu, Western Province, Rwanda to study Microbial Dark Matter (Phase II) - Kivu_160m (SPAdes)... | ecosystem: Environmental > Aquatic > Freshwater >... | reverse complement strand
ACCGCGCTCCTGGGCGTTGTTCAGGCCGTAGGTCACCGACACCCCATCCTCAGCCGCCACCAGCGCGCCGCTGCGGGCGGAGGATATCTCTCCTGCATACGGCTCATAACCCAGAAAAAGCGTGTTCATTACCCCTTCGCCGCGGGTGGCGGTAAGGTAGGCGCTGCGGAAGCCGATCAGACCGCGAGTGGGAATTCGGTACTCCATGCGCAGGTTGCCTCGCCCGTCGTTGTGCATATCGGTCATCCTGCCCAGCCGTTTGCTGAGCATCTCGGTGAGCACGCCGATATAGTCCTCGCGCGTATCCAGTGTAAGCTGCTCAATCGGTTCGTGCATCTTGCCTGCGATCTCACGTGTGATGGCCTCGGGACGCGATATCTCAAACTCGTAATCCTGGCGGCGCATGGTCTCCACCAGTATGGCTAAATGCAGCTCGCCCCTGCCCGATACCAGGAATAAGTCGGGACTGTCGGTATCCTCCACGCGCAGGCTGATATTAACTTCCAGCTCGCGGTAGAGGCGTTCGCGCAATTGCCTGGAGGTGCAGTACTTGCCCTCGCGGCCTGCGAAGGGGGAGCCGTTGACGCCGAAGGTCATCTTTACGGTCGGTTCGCCGATCTCGATGCGGGGCAGCGCTTCAGGGTGCTCCGGGTCGGCTACGGTATCGCCGATGCTGACCTCATCGAGCCCGGTGATGGAGATTATCTCCCCGGCCGAGGCCTCCTCGACCGGCAGACGGGTAAGCCCCATGAAGGTGAAGACATCGTCTATCTCATATTTGCGCGGATCGCCGTCAGCGCCTATTACCGCGAGAGTATCTTTGGCGCGTACACTGCCCCTTAATATGCGACCGATGGCGTAACGTCCCTTGTAGCTGTCATAATCCAGGTTGGACACGAGCATCTGGAAGGGGCCGTCGTCGATGGCCGGCGGTGGTACCTGCTTGAGTATGGCCTCGAATAGCGGCACCATGTCGGTGCCCTCCACTGTAGGATCGGCCGTGCATGTCCCGTTGCGGGCGCTGGCGTATAAAACAGGGAAATCGAGCTGGCCGGCGTCGGTGGCGATCTCCAGAAACAGGTCCTGTGTCAGGCTGACCACCTCGGCTATGCGGGCGTTCTCGCGGTCGATCTTGTTGATGACCACAATGGGCTTGAGACCTTTCTCAAAGGCCTGCCGCAGCACGAAGCGGGTCTGGGGCATAGGCCCCTCCACCGAGTCCACCAGCAGCAGGCAGCCGTCCGCCATATTCACCACGCGCTCCACCTCGCCGCTGAAATCGGCATGGCCGGGCGTATCTATGATGTTGATCTTGACGTCGCGGTACATCACCGCCGTGTTCTTGGCCAGAATGGTGATGCCTTTCTCACGCTCCAGCGCGTTGCGGTCGAGTATCAGCTCCCCCACCTGCTGGTTATCGCGGAACACCTTGCTCTGCTTGAGCAGGGCGTCCACCAGGCTGGTCTTGCCATGGTCGACATGCGCGATAATAGCTATATTTCTTATATCTTCACGGAATTTCGGGGACAAGTCGGTCTCCTGTGATGTAGTTATTTACGGAGCCTGGTGAGAGGCGTGCGGATGATATTGTATGTCATGTAAATACTCTATAATATTAGCACATCCGAAGCCTGTATACACGGTCAGGCACGGACGGAGACCTGAATATGAGTGATCAAAAGCGCAATCTGAACGCCCGCATCGCCGTGATGCTGGCCGCCATGCGGTTGCTCCGTAAGGAATTCTATGATTTCAATATCTCTCCGGAGGCCAATCGCCACAACATGGAGCGGGACAGCCGCCTGGCCGCCGGGCACACAGAAAGGGTCTTCGCCACTGCCGATATAAACGTACACGATGGACTCAGGGTAAGGCTTTACAGGCCGTCGAACAGGAGCGGGCTGCCTGTCATACTTTTTGTGCACGGAGGAGGCTGGATCGTGGGTAGCATCGCAACTCACGATAACGTCTGCCGTAAACTGGCCAACCGCTCCGGGGCTATCGTGGTCTCGGTGGGCTACCGGCTGGCGCCGGAGAACAAATTCCCGGCGGGCCTGGAGGACGTTTACGCCGCCCTGCAGTGGGCTCACGCAAAGGCGGCCTCCTTCGGCGGCGATCCCCATCGCCTGGCAGTGGCCGGGGACAGCGCCGGCGGAAACCTCGCCTCAGCCGTATGCCTGGTTACACGTGACCGGGGAGGACCGCCTATACGCTTCCATGCGCTGGTTTACCCGGGTCTGGACGCCTCGAACCTTGACAGGGAATCCTACCGGCTGAACGGCCAGGGCTACTTCCTGACCAGGAAAATCATCGAGCAGGTCATCCCGCTCTATATAAACAAGCCTTCTGATGTGTTTGACCCTTACGTCTCGCCGCTGCTGGCCGGCGATGTCACGGGATTACCGCCCGGTCTGGTGATAACAGCACAATTCGATCCACTGATGAGCGAGGGCGAAGCCTACGCGGCCAGACTATTTGATTCAGGCGTACCATGCAATTTACACAGGTACAATGGTGTGATACATGGATTTCTGTCCTTCACCGGACTGCTGCCGCAGGCGGGGCAGGCCATCGGCGAGATGGCAAACGCCCTGTCCGAAGCGTTACAATAGACTGTTTTCCCGGCCGGGCCGGGCATCAAAACCAGGAGGTTTCACATGCGCAAAGTGGTGATCGCCGGCGCAGGCATGACCAGGTTTACAGGCAAGCAGCCGAGGACGGCCATAGAGCTTTTCGGCGATGCCGCCTCGGAGGCTATTAACGAATGTGGTATTAAGCCCAAACAGGTGCAGGCCCTTTTCATGGGCAACTACCTCGGTGACTTCGAGGAGGGGCAAGCCCAGCTGCAGGCCTTCACGGCTGACTACCTGGGAATGGCCGGCATACCGGCCAACAGGTACGAGAACGCCTGCGCCTCCGCCTCGGCCGCCATCCGCGATGCCTTTATGTGGGTGGCTTCGGGCCAGTACGACATCGTCCTGGCCGGCGGGACAGAGTGCGCCACCAAGATGGGCACGCCCCTGGCCACGCGCACCTTTGCCATGTCCAGCGACAGCCGCTACGAATACGCCGCGGGGGTGACCTTCCCCGGCGTCTTCGCTATGCTGGCACATCTTTATGCCAAAAGGTACAACATTCCGCTGGAGACGCTGAAAAGCCAGCTCTACCAGGTATCTATCAACTCACACTACTACGGGGCGCGCAATCCCAGGGCACAGTTTCAGAAGGAGCTGACTCTGGAGGACGCAAGGAAGAGTCCTGTGATAGCATCCCCACTGCAACTATCAGACTGCTGCCCCTTCACCGACGGCGCAGCGGCTTTAATACTAGCCTCGGAGGAGGCAGCCCGGAAGCTCACCAAAAAGCCCGTGTTGATCGCCGGCGTGGGGCAGGCGTCCGCCGGTAACCTGCTCAGCCAGAAGGAGTTCCTGCCGCGCATAAGGTCGCGTGAGCTGGCGGCGCAGCAGTCATATAAAATGTCCGGCCTGGGACCAAAGGATATCGGCGTGGTCGAGTTGCACGACTGCTTCAGCATCGCCGCTCTGATCGCCCTGGAGGGACTGGGCTTCTTCCCCTACGGGACGTCCGGGCGGGCGGTGGAAAAGGGCGAGACCAAAATCGGGGGTATGATAGCGCTCAATCCCTCGGGCGGGCTCAAGGCCAAGGGACATCCGGTGGGCGCCACGGGCGCTGCCCAGGCCTTCGAGATCGTCAGGCAGCTCCGCGGCGAGTGCGGAGAACGCCAGGTGGAGGGAGTTAAGGTTGGAATGACCGATACTCTGGGAGGGGACGGAGGCACGCTCTGCAATATGATACTCAGGCGCGGCTGGTAATATAAACGTAAGGGAGCAATGAAGTGGAAGCTAAACTCACTTTCAAAGAATATAACGAGAACCTCAAACAGGGCAGGCTGAGCGGACTTAAATGCAGCGACTGCGGGGAGGTATCGGCGCAGCCCAGGCTGATCTGCGCCAAATGCGGCGGCAGCCGGCTGGAAACCACGGATTTGAAGGGCAGCGGCGCCATACAGACGTTCACGGTCAACTACGTGGCCGCCGAGGGCCGTGAGTCTGAAGCGCCTTATATAGTGCTAATCGTTGAGCTGGATGAGGGTCCCTGGATCATGGGCAATCTCGCCGGAATCAAGCCGGAGGAGGCCGGCATGGATATCATGGGGCGCAAAGTACAAATAGAGAGCACGGCTGTCTTTGCCGGCGACAAATACTCCGCAGGCGAGATCGCAAGGCCGGTATTCAAATTGATATCTTAAGACACGGGCGCACCAGAAGGTACGCCCCAGGACAAAACGTAGGGGCGGGCTTTTAAGCCCGCCCGCTATTAGAATTGCTCTTCCTTAAAAACGCCGCATAATCGTTCAGAGCAGCATAGGCTCTAATAGTCTGCGTAAACGAGGAAAAACATGTCGTGCCGGTCTCCCGGGTTAGACGGGACGCCGTCTCAGTAATAAGCTCTGCTTTTATGGGGAGGATGATTGTCACGGCCGTCGGCTTGCCGAATCGCTCTTTAAGTGTCATCATCTCACGGTAATAAGTATCGAAGTGATCCATGGCCCCGCGGGCGAGACCGTCAGTAATAACTTTGCCGCCGCTTCCGGCTCTGATATATTTCCATATCGATTGCAGCCCGCCGACCACTCCCAGCACTATCAGGCCGTCGATAGACGGGCTCTCCAGCAGAGCCTGTACCATTTCGGCGGCATGACCCGTCACGCCGGCGACTGTATCAACGGGATTGCCGTGCGACCACGTCGGCGGGAGGAGGGAGTCCAGCTTATCCAGCGTAGCCCGGTCAAGAGTAGCGACATCAAGTCCGCGCTGAGTGCAGGCATCGGCGGCCATCACTCCCCAACCGCCTCCCGGGGCTATGATCCCGACCCGGTTGCCGCGCGGCAGCGGCTGATTGTTAAATGCGCAGGCCGCATCCACCATCTCTTCCATATCTTCCACCCTGAGAGCGCCGGCCTGACGCAGGAGACTATTAATAATCCGGTCGTCGCCCGCCAGTGCAGCCGTGTGCGACAGCGCGGCGCGCGCACCGGCTGCTGTGTTGCCCGCCTTCAAAACGATCAGGGGCTTTCGCGCCGTTAGCTTCTTTGCTGCTTGCAGAAACCGTCTTCCATCCCTGATACCCTCGATATAGGCCAGCACGACCGAAGCTCTCTCGTCCCCGGCCAGGTATTCCAGGTAGTCCCCCACATTCAGCACGGCCTCGTTGCCGGCGCTGATAAGATGGCTTGTGCCCAGGCCGTGATCGCCCAGCCGGCTGGCTATCATGTCCGCCACACTGCCGCTCTGTGCCACGATGGCCACCGGACCGCGGGAGGGATAGAACGGCATCATGTGGCAATAGAAATCAACATGCGTGCTGACCAACCCCACACAGTTGGGACCGGCCAGCGCCAGTCCAGCCCGGCGCGCCATTTCGCTGATCTCGGATTCAAGTATCGCCCCCTGCCCTCCGACCTCTGAGAACCCGGAGGTGATCACGATGGCCGCCCTCACGCCTTTCTGTATACAGTCCTGCAGGACCTGTTTCACGCCGGCAGTGGGCACCGTGACGACGGCCAGATCGACCTCACCCGGTATGTCCGTCACCGATGAAAAGGCTTCCAACCCCAGCACGCTGCTCTCGCGCGGATTGACAGGATAAATCCGGCCTTTAAAACCGTTGTGAACAATGTTGAAGAGCACGCGGTAACCGAACTTGTCCGGGCTGGCCGAGGCCCCGGCTACAGCAACAGAACGGGGATAAAGCAGATTATTAATATTATCGGGCTGTATGGCATTACTCCTGCAAATGGGACCTGTTCGAGCGCAGATTGCAATCTAGGAGCCTGAATCTTTCCTCAAAATGTACTCCCGGACCACCTTGAGCGAGGCTTCCACGGCTTCAGGCTCGATATATTTGCTGAAATCATTATGTGTGTGATACACCCAGTTCTGATCGTAGTCCTTGACCATAAAGCTCATGGCGCATAGATTAGTAGCCTCGATGCCGACTTCGCCGAAGGCCGCGGCGTCGGTGCTGCCGCCGCCGGGCGACATGCGCGAGATGAAGGAGCTATAGCCCAGATCCGCGGCGATATCCACACATTGCTGCGCCATTTCCTTCGAGAGTTTAACCGTCGAGTTCAGGTCGGCGTCGAAGAAGTTGAGGCTCTTGAGCTTGTATATAGTATCCATGTTGAGCGCGTAGGTCTTTGTTTTCTTAAGCTCCTCCTGATGGCGTTTAATCCATGCGCGGGCGCCGCGCAATCCGCACTCCTCGGCATCGAAGGAAAGTATGATCAGCCGGGTATGCTTGAGGGGATTGTTCCCCGCTTTCCTGGCATCACCGAAAAGCCGGCCGATGACGGCGGCGACGGCCACGGCGATCATGTTGTCGCCCGCACCCGGCGCCACCTGGCCGGTGGTGAAGAAAAGAAAGGGAATCTCGAATATGCCCAGTATGATCAGCACCAGCGCCACCCACTGAGGCAGAATAATGCCGAAGCAAAGCATCACGCCGGCTGTCAGCGTCACCAGCAGCCCGACGATCAGCAACAGCACGCCCCCTGCCAGCAGCGGCGAATAGAGCTTGGGCAGGCGATCCAGTATCTGGAATACGTATGCCGCATCGTGATGGGCCGAGACTATGACCTGCTGTCTGACCTCGCCCGACGGCTCAATTGAGCCATAGACATTGTAGCCTTTAGCTTCAGGGAACAGCGGGTCCAGCAGGTGCCAGTACCTTAAAAACTGCCCGTAGAAGACGAAGATGCCCAGGGCAAGGCCGGCGAAGGAAATCCAGACCAGGGAGGGGACGAAATACCACAGCAGCATGCAGGCGAAATAGAGCACGACCATACCGGGTATATACTTGAGAAAGCTTAGCGGGTGTGTAGTGATCTCCTCGATTTTAACCGTGCCGGGATCGCAGAATTTCTCGAACTCCCGGGCTATCCGGCGGCCGGCCTTGTGGCAGGACTCTGTGCCGGTCAGGCGGTTGGGATATCCCTCCACCACCTCGTCGGTGAATGCAAAGGCCTCTTTGACCTGCTGCGGACCTATCTCCGGCAGTTTATTAGTTTCACCCATATTTCAACCTCCCTGTTTAGTAAAAACGGGTCAGAATCCCACCCAGGTGGTTATCTTGTCCACCGGCTCGCGCGGTGTGACCATGGTATTGACGGGGAAATCCGGGTCGGCATAGCCGATTGTGATACCGGCCACCAGCCTCTTGCTGTCGGGGATTTTGGCGTATTTCCTCCAGACCTGATCGTATAAAATACCCTGGTCGGCTATACAGGTCGCCAGGCCGTACTCCAGGGCGGCCAGGGCAATGGTCTGACAGACCCCGCCGATCCCAAGCATATCCAGGTGATAATGCATCTCCTTATCAGCACAGATCACGATCTGGCAGGGGGATTCGAAGAAGCGGATCCCGCGCAGCATCCATTTGTGCCGCGCCTCCTTGTCCTCGCGTTTGATGCCTACGATCTTGAATATCTCGATAGCCAGGTCCACCTGGCGCTGGCGGTATATCCCCTCGTACGGGTTGCGCAACATATCGTTGGTGGGGATGGTATGCTCGTTGAACAGCCTGCCGCACTCCTCGCGTATCTCGTCCAGCACTTTGCCGGTAGCTACCACGAACTCCCAGGGCTGTGTGTTCATGCCGGATGGCGAGCGAACGGCGGCCTCCAGCACCTTGTGTAGGATTTCTTTGGGCACCGGGCCCTTCTTAAATCCGCGTATGCTCCTGCGATTGTTGATGGCATCGATAACGTCCAAGACAGGCCTCCTTCCGATTGACAGTCCGGTTATTCTACTATGTTTGCAGAGGAAAATTCCAAAATTGCGGGAAATAATAAACTCAAAATGTTAATATACCGTAAAATGAAAGTTATCGGCATTGTCGGCGATATAGGCTCGGGCAAGGACGAGGTGCTCAAGCACCTGCGCAACAGGTACGGCGTGCCCTATATCTCCACCGGCGATATAGTCCGGCAGATGGCCCAGCAAGAGGGAGTGGTGGGCACCAGGGAGAACCTGGAGGCCATATCAAGGCGATGCTTTACCGAGATCGGAAGGGGCTGTTTCGTGCGCATGGCGGGCCAGGAGATACAGAAACGGGGCTGGAAAGTGGCGGGCATCAGCGGCGTGAGGTCGCCGGACGACGTGGCCGTCATGAAGGAGATGTTCGGCGACGGTTTTATACTGGTCAGCGTGGACATTAAGGATCCCGCTATACGCTTTGAGCGCGTCAGGCTGCGCGGCGAGCGGCGCGACCCCCTGACCCTTGAGGCCTTCCAGGAGCAGGACAAAAACGAGGAGAGGGAATTTCAGATCAGCAGGGCGGAGGCCCTGGCGGATTATTGCCTGGACAATTCAGGCACGCTGGAGGAGCTCCGCCGGCAGATCGATGACCTTGTCGCCTCAAAAAAGCTGCCCTTGGAATAAAAGCCAGGTTGTTTTTCCCCCTGAAAGAAATAATTTGCTATGCTATATAAATTATGCACGCCTGCCCCGGAGGTCGGCCTGTCCCCGGCACAACACAGCGAAGTATATTAACTGGAAGGTGGCTACCCTATGAGTAGAATTGGAAGCCTGATAGCCCTGATTATTGCAGCCTCCCTGGTGCTTACATCCTGCGGTGACGCCAGCGCTGAATACCTCAGGCAGGGGGACACGTACTATGACCGCGGCCAGTTCGTGGAGGCCATCGCTGAATATACTAAAGCCATCGAAAGCAATCCCAATCTGGTAGCGGCCTATACGCACCGCGGCGCAGTTTACAACGCCAGGGCGGAGTGGGACCTGGCCATCGCCGACCTCAGCAAGGCCATACAGCTCGATCCCACCCGGGCGGATAACTACCAGAACCGAGCTTTCGCTTACCTGGCCAAAGAGAAATACGAGCAGGCCATAGCCGACCTGGACAAGACCATTTCGCTCGATCCCAGGGCCGTCATGGCTTTCACCAACCTCAGCTGGCTGTATGTGCAGAACCAACAGTGGGACAAGGCTATAGAATCTGCCGGCAAGGCTATTGAGCTCAATCCTAAATTGTACGATGCCTATTTCAACCGCGGAGCAGCCTACTATGCCAGAGGCGATATGATGAATGCCCTTTCCGATATGGATGCCGCCATGGCTATCAACCACAATCTGGCGCCCGCCTATAATTACCGCGGCAAAGTGAACGTAAATAACGCCGATTTCACGCAGGCCATAACCGATTTCAACAAGGCTATAGAGTACGATCCCGATATGGCCGACGCCTACAAGATGCGCGGGCTTGTCTATATAGTCCTCAAGGATCCGCAGAATGCTATGTCGGATTTGAATAATGCCGTGGAGCTTGACGACAGCGACCCGATGGCCTACCTGTACCGGGGCCATCTGAATAACGCCAATGAGGATTACGATAAGGCCCTGGATGACCTGAACCGCGCCCTGGTGCTGGCATCGAGTTCGAAGACGCCGTTGATAACGGGGGACCCGTTCCACGTTGATATCTCCAGCATGTACCTGGAAAGGGCGATCTCCAAACGAGGCAAACAGTTGCTCAACGACGCGGTGGAGGACGCTCAAAAAGCGGTTGACCTTGATCCTGAATCAGCCCTCAAATACGGTACGCTGGGACAGATTCTTATTTCAAATGCCGACATCGAAAACGGGTTGGCAGCCATAAACAAAGCGATTGAAATCGATCCGACCATTCCCGAGAACTATATCAATCGCGCCGCAGCTTATGACATACTGGCCCAGCAGACCAAAAATCCGGGTTACTATACCCTGCTGGCAGCAGACCTGGAGAAGGTCATCGAGCATTCCAAAGACCCGCTACAGGTCGAAGATGCCCGGGCCAGCATCAGATATATGCAGGGCAAGGGATATATCCCGTAGAAGCGTTCCGTAGGGGCGTTGCTTTAGCTGCGCCCGATACGGGCGGGTTTAAAAACCCGCCCCTACAGATTTTCTTTAAAAAAGCCCGCAACCTTCTCGGCCATAGGGCCTTCGTAGCCGCCCCAGAAATGATCGGGCCCTTTGATAATCTCGCACTTTTTAGGCTCCGCTGCCTCTTTCCCACAAGATTCAACGTCATGAGACGGTACCATGTCATCCATGCTGCCTCCCAGCATGAGCTTGGGCTTGAGGCAGCTTTTAAGCAACGAAACAGGTGAGCTCTCGAAGTAGGGGGACACCAGCGCTATGGCCTTCACCCGGGCATCGCGGCAGCCGACCGGGAAAGCCACTCCGGCGCCGAATGAGTAACCGGCCAGGCCCATCCTGTCTCCATCCACTCCCTTCGCCGATCCCAGCCAGTCCAGCGCGGCCCCGACATCCTGCTGTTCCGCGAGGCCACCCCCGTAGCTGCCCTGGCTCCCACCCACTCCTCTGAAATTAAATAACAGCGCAGCGATGCCTGATTTCATCAGGGCGTCGGCGATGGCATAGGTAACGTTGTTGTGCATAGTGCCGCCGTAAAGCGGATGAGGATGGCAGACAACGACCGCCGGCGCCGGACCACCGGTTTCGACGCTGTAAAAAAGCCCCTCCAATTTGATATCGCCGCAGGGAAAGACGATTTGCAGCGGCCTCATTCCTTCTTCTCCATTCTCGATCCCCACCATATCTTGAGCCTGGCCAGAACAGTCTTCTCAAATCCCTGCTCCGTGGGGAAATAATACCGCTTACCTTTCATGGAGTCCGGCACGTTCTGCTGCTCCACGAAATGCCCCTCATACTCATGGGCATATTTGTATCCCTTGCCGTAGCCCAGGTCTTTCATCAGGCCGGTGGGGGCGTTGCGCAGGTGCAGCGGCACGGGATCATTGCGCGTGGTCTCCACATCCTTCTGTACCCGTCCATATGCCGTATAGAGCGAATTGCTTTTAGGCGCGGTGGCCAGATAGACCACAGCCTGGGCCAACGCCAGGTTGCCTTCGGGCAAGCCGATAAAGTGCACCGCCTGCTGGGCCGCCACGCAGACCACCAGCGCCTGGGGATCGGCCATGCCCACATCCTCCGAGGCGAAGCGTATAAGCCGCCGTACGATATAAAGCGGGTCCTCCCCCGCCTCCAGCATGCGTCCCAGCCAGTATAAAGCCGCATCGGGATCCGATCCGCGCAACGTCTTATGCAGCGCCGATATGAGGTCGTAGTGCTGCTCCCCCGCCTTGTCATAGAGCAGGGCGCGCTTCTGCAGGGACTCCTCGATATCTTTTAGCTCCACGCGTCGCTGCCCGTCCGTGCCGGGTTTGACAGCCTGTCCGGCCATCTCAAGGGCGTTGAGAGCCACGCGCGCATCGCCGTTGGCCATGGTGACCAGCGTGCGGCGGGCGTCATCGGCGAGCTTTATCTTGAGCCCGGCCAGCCCTATCTCGGCGTCCGCAAGCGCCCTTTCCACAATGGCGCCGATCTCCTCATCGGATAACGCATTGAGCGTGTAAACACGGCAGCGCGAGAGCAGCGCCGAGATGACTTCGAAAGACGGGTTCTCGGTGGTTGCGCCGATAAAGGTCACTTCGCCGTTCTCCACGTAGGGCAGGACGGCATCCTGCTGGCCCTTGTTGAAGCGGTGTATTTCGTCGATAAAGAGTATCGTGCGCTGTCCCGTCTGTTTGCGCCTGCGCCTGGCCTCGTCGATGACCCGCCTGAGGTCGGCCACACCCGCAGTCACGGCGCTCATAGGGACGAAAAATGAGCTGGATACATTGGCAATAACCTGGGCCAGCGTGGTCTTACCGCTGCCGGGCGGGCCCCATAGTATGATGGAAGGCAGCTGGTCCGACTCTATAGCCCGCCGCAACACCTTCCCTTCGCCGATGATGTGCTGCTGTCCCACGTACTCTGAGAAATTGCGGGGACGCATGCGCGCCGCCAGCGGCATGGCATCGTTAGAAAGGGGACCTGGCGCTGACCCGGCGCCTTTATCACCCTGCAGGCCGGGTGAGCCGAGGTCGAAAAGGGTCATGGCGCCTGCGTCTCTTTCTTCTTGAGCTCCTCGACCTGTGCCGAGGCTCTCTCGTAATAGTCCTTGACTTTATCAAGGTACGTGATGCGCGAGGCTATCAGCGTCACCGCCGCGTAGTCCTTCACGCCGTAAAAGTCACCGCCCCGTACCTCTCCGTTATTGGTCAATTCGCGCATGCGGTTGCCCACCGACCGCGTCATATTGATATTGGCGTTTTTGCCGGGCACACACAGCAGATACAATGCCTTGCGGGCATCCTCCAGCCTGCACTGTATGGAGAAGTGGCTGAGGGCGGAACTCAGGGCCTCCATGGCTTTAATGGTCTCCTCGCCCTTGCTCTCGAAGTGGTCTCCCCGCCTGAAAAGCGCCAGCCCCGCGGGCGATATCTGCGCCCGGCCGTATCCGATGGCGCTCCAGCCGTTGAGCGACTGAATAATGTCGCCGATGCCGATGTTGCTGGTGCCCAGGAATTTGGGGTCGACCTTCTCGCTGGCGCGCAGCAGGTCGAAGAAGGGCGATACGATCTCCCTGTTGAGGGCGTCGTTGCCCGCGGCCGACTTCACGCTGGCTTCGGACATGACCTTTTCGTTGTCAAAAAGGAAAACCGCGTCGGATGCTTTATCGATGGACTTGAGGCAGAGCGCCGTATTGTATACGCTGGAAGGCACGTTGCCTTCGGCGGTCGACGGCAAGACTATTAATGCATAGACGGGTTTATTGACATAGCGCTCCTTCAGCTTCCTGGCCAAAATCGATATGCCGCCTGAGCCCACGCAGCCCCCGCTGGCGGCCACCAGCATGAAGGCATCCGTCTCGAAAAACTCTCCTGCGCGCATGGTGGCTATAATGCGGTCGCCGTTGGCGCGCATCAGCTCCGCCCCCACCTCAGTTTCTCTGCCCGGAGCGGCTGCGGCAGGCACTTGAATGGTAAGCAGCTTATCCCCCACCTTGCGCAGGGCCGCCAATCCGGCCACATCGTCATTAATGGCGTATGACCTCACTATCACATCCACGCCGGTCTCAGCCCTGGCACGCTGGCCCAGCCTGACGAACTCCGCGGCTATATTGCAGCCGCAATCCCCGATACCTATTACTACCAGCTTCATACTTCTGATATATACCTTAACAGATAGCTGCGGGTATAGCAACCGCTTTGTTACCTGTATCGCCTGACCTGGAAACGATAGAGTTTGACCGGCTCCGCCGGGGATATGCCGGCCTTCTGACGGCAGATATCTATCTGCATGTCCACGCTGTCCACACCTTCGAGGTCGGGCAGCAGCAGGCCGCGGCGGCGTCCGGCCTCTACTATTACCCCGTACTTCTTCGCATCCAGCTGAGCCTTATCATCCACCGGCTGCGGAGATGTGAGTACATCGACGCTGTACTCAAGCTGATTTAATTCGTCAGGCCTGACCGGACTGAAGCGAGGGTCCCCGGTTGCCGAAGAGATGGCGTTCTGAATTGTCTCCTGCGCCACGCTGGGCTGGGTCGGCTCGAAGGTGCCGATGCAGCCGCGCAACTGGCCGCGCTTCTTGAGGGAGACGAAAACACCGGCCCGCTCCTTCATTTCGGGAGCAAGCTCGTCCGGCTCCACCATACGGCGGCCGTTGACGTAACCCTCCACTGCCTTTCTGGCCAGCTTTGCTAAAGGATGCATCTCTTGCTTCATTTTGTACCTCTTACCTGCCGATCATTATTCCCGCGTACCCCACCACACTGCTATAGTCCCCCGAAGTATCGCCGCTGGTCTGGTATTTGACCAGCTCCGCCTTGTCTGCGCCCATCTCGAGCGCCGCTGCAATCAGGCTGATGACGGGCGCATAGCCGCACATGCTGATATCATATCGGCCGATGCGCTTGACCAGCTCGTCTGCGTCCAGACTCAGAATAGCTTCAATAGCCTTCTTATCCTTGGCCTTCGCGCTCTCATGCGGTTCATAGTGCGTCATATCGCTGCTGGCCACTATCACCGCCGCCGCCTTCCTTGATTTAAGCGTCGCGGCTATAGAGCGTCCTATCCTCTGGTAAACCTGCGGCGCAGCCTGAGCCAGCACGATGGGCACTATTTTCACATCCGGCTTGAAATATTGAAGGAACGGCACCTGCACCTCCAGAGAATGCTCGTAGCGATGAGCAACGGTATCCTCCTCAAGTCCTTCCGAAGCAGCCAGTATGGCCTTTGCCAGCCCGGAGTCTATCGGGACCTCGCCCAGCGGCGTGCTCCAGCTGCCACCCGTAGTTATGCTCAGCGGTTTGCCCAGTCCCCGGTGGTTCGGACCGATGATAATAAACGTGTCCGTGAATTTTATTCGCGAAAATACCGCGCCCGCCACGGGGCCGGAGTATATAAAGCCCGCGTGAGGGGATACGACGCCGATGACCTCCTTCCTCTCCGCCTTCGGATCGACCATCTCACCGATCATGTCCCTCAGTTCGTCCGGCCGGCCCGGGTAAAATTGGCCGGCCACGGCAGCCTGTCTGGTCATTCTCTCACCCCCTTATCTGGTTCCGGATATTCAGGTCGGCGCCGCATACGGCGCAGCAGGACCCTTTGACCGCCTTCAAACTGATTGAGTATCCCCTGCGCTCGATTGCCAGCGTGCCGCACTGATAGCAGACCGTGTTCT
>Ga0208828_1000684_pt1 | contig 14633 bp, 10 predicted proteins | sample Kivu_160m_FD_185487 | JGI IMG/M metagenome (GOLD analysis project Ga0208828, IMG submission 185487) | Freshwater microbial communities from Lake Kivu, Western Province, Rwanda to study Microbial Dark Matter (Phase II) - Kivu_160m (SPAdes)... | ecosystem: Environmental > Aquatic > Freshwater >... | reverse complement strand
TTAGTAAAAGTGTAAAAAGTAAGTTATTGCTTGTAGGTGATGGCCCGGATATATGCAAAATCAGGAGTATGGTAAATAAATTAAATCTGCAAAATAAAGTACTATTTTTAGGTATTCAGGAAAATATAATACCACTTCTTAGCATCAGTGATGTCTATATGCTTCCTTCAAAAAGTGAGGGTTTCGGACTTTCGGCGCTGGAGGCTTTAAGCTGTGAAGTTCCTGTGATAGGTACAAATGTGGGGGGGCTTAAAGAAGTAATCGAGAATGGAAAGTCGGGCTTTATTTTTAATCCAGAAGATATTGATTCTATGAGTGAAGCAGCTATTAAGATACTTTGCAATATGGATACCAGGGTAAAAATGGGTGTTGAAGCAAGAAAAAGGGCAAAACTTTTTGACAGCAAGTTAATAGTACCAAAGTATTTGGAATATTATAAAAAAATTTTAAATAGCTAATAAAATCTTAATTTAAAGTATTATTTTTTATGTAATTTTTTATAAAATTATTTTAGGATAAGTATTATTAAAAATATAATAATAATTTAATATATTTATTGACTTTATAGAAAAAAGAAAATATAATTAATAATTAATATATATATATACTAATAAATAATATATGTAAAATTAGAGAGGGTGGGGAAGAAATGGGTAAAAAAATTTTAAAATTGTTAGTCTTTTATTTCATTTTAGTTTTTGTCTTAAGTTTTTCCAGTGTTGCTTATGCTCAGGATACTACTGCTCAGGATACTACTTATGAGCTTACTTTTAAGGATAAGATGATTTTAACCGAACCTGCTGTATGCTATATCACAACTTATTATTATGCTTATGTGTATAATCCAAATACGGCAAGCTGGAGTGAACAGTATTACTATGGTCCTTTCGGGGGAACAGGATTTTGTGTGAATCCTGATACCGGCCATATATTCACAGCAGGACATGTAATTGACGTACCTTACGATGATATAAAATGGGCTATTTTAGATGCATATATTTACGATTATTATCCTGACGAGTATTACGATTTAACTGACGGAGATTGGAATTGGATTTATGACAATTATAAAGTAGAGGGTGAAAATGGACCAAATCCGGATAGGGAGGTTTGGGTTCAATTCAATACAGCAACTGCTGGACTTCCAGATAATCCTAATGAGAATTACATAAGAGCAGAAGTTATAGACTTCAGCCCGTGGGAACAGAGAGATTTAGCTGTACTTAAAATAACTCCAGTAACAGGAGGAGCTCTTTCCAGTACCATATTAGGTGATTCCTCTAAAATTGAGGTACAGGATAGCATAACTATTATTGGTTATCCCTGGAATGCTGATATTAGTTGGGAAAGTATTATGACTCCTACATATGCGTCAGGAATAGTAAGCGCAAGAAAAATGGTTGGAGGAACCGAAGTACTTCAGGTTGATATGACAGCTGCTCCTGGGAACAGCGGGAGCCCCGTTTTAAATGAGAATGGAGAAGTAATTGGTATGCTAACAATGGGATCAAGTGAAAATGTTAATTTCCTTAGACCCAGCAATGATATAAAGGAAATTCTTAATAAAAATGGGGTTACAAATAAACTTGGGATGCTGGATGAAGAATTTGAAAAAGGAATGGTAATGTTCAGAGGAAAACATTACTCATTAGCTATAAATAACTTTAATGCTGTTTTAAATTTAAGTCAGAGGCATATTAAAGCACAGGAATATAGAGCTAAAGCGCAGGAAGCGGTAAACAAGGGTGAAGATGTTCCATTAGTAGAAGAACCTCCTATAGAAGAGGGAGAGATTCAAGAGGTAGCGGAAAAAGAAATAAGTGAGACCAAAGAAGGTGAGGCAGGGTTAGCAGCATTAGGCTTAATAATAATAATACTTGCTATAGTGTTGCCAATATTATTTGTAATAATAATTGTGGTGGTTGTTGTGGTATTGGTGAAAAGAAGAAGTGCCTCAACCAAAACAGAAACTCCAAAAGCTGCGCCAACTATCAAAGAAGAGAAGCCCAAAAAAGAAGAGTCTAAGGAAGAAGTAAAATATTGTCCATCTTGTGGAAGTAAAGTTGAGGAGGGTCAGAAATTCTGCAGTAGTTGTGGAGGTAAATTGTCTTAAGGTAAATTTTTTAATTTAAAAAATAGGGTTCGAGTTAATAAAACTTGAGCCCTGTTTTTTTTATTATTTTAATTGTTTTAGTAGTATATCTATGATATTATGTTTCCTTAATCAAATTTTCAATAGTTATTATGAATACGAGAAAAGGAAGTTTTCCAGATAAACTTAAAAATGAGTTTTTTAAAACCCATTTTACCGATAATACAAATGTTACCGGTCTTTCCCTATGTATTCTTTTAATTTTAACCTGTCTACTACTTTTAGTCGGTATTCTATCCTAATTTCAGGACAAATATTGTCTTTTGCATTGTATAATAGTCCTGTAAATTCTTTTATAAGTATTTCAAATACTTGTTATATATATAATTGAAATATTTGAAAAGTAATTTCTTAAGAGAGGGAGGAAAATTGAGAAGCGATAATATGAAAAAGGGGGTTGCAAGGCTACCCCACAGGTCGATTTTTAAGTCTTTAGGATATACTGATGAAGAAATAAGGAGGCCTATAATCGGAGTTGTGAATTCAGCAAATGAATTAATACCGGGCCATATGCATCTTGATAGTATTGCTGAAGCGGTTAAAGCGGGAATCAGGATAGCCGGAGGCACACCCCAGGAATTTTCGACAATAGGCGTGTGTGACGGAGTGGCTATGAATCATGTTGGGATGAAATATTCTCTTGCCACAAGGGAAATAATAGCTGATAGTATAGAAGCAGTATCAATGGCGCATCCTTTTGACGGGCTGGTTCTGATTTCATCCTGCGATAAAATTGTCCCGGGAATGATTATGGCAGCACTCAGGTTAAACATTCCTTCAATTGTGATAAGCGGCGGACCGATGCTGGCAGGAAAATTTAAAGGTGAGGATATTGATTATAGCACTTGCTATGAAGCTATCGGGAAATATAAAAAGGGTAAATACACTGATGAGGATTTGAGAGAAATAGAGGAAGAAGCCTGCCCTACATGCGGGAGCTGTTCAGGAATGTTTACAGCTAATTCAATGAACTGTCTATCAGAGGCAATAGGAATCGCATTGCCCGGAAACGGCACTATTCCGGCTTTTTATTCCAAAAGATTAAGATTGGCAAAGACTGCCGGAATGAAGATTATGGAACTTGTAAATAAAAATATTAAACCAAAAGATATTGTAACCATAGATGCAGTTAAGAATGCGCTTGCAGTTGATATGGCGCTAGGCTGCTCAACAAATACCATACTACATCTGCCGGCGATTGCTAATGAAGCCGGAGTTGATTTTAACCTGGAAATGGTAAACGAAATAAGTAACAGGACACCTAATTTATGCAGGTTAAGCCCGGCTGGTAAACATCATCTTGAGGATCTGTACAGCGCTGGCGGAGTAGAAGCAGTAATGAATGAACTTCTAAAAAACGGATTGATTAATGGAGAGCTCGAAACTGTTAGCGGGGAAAAAGTAAAGGAAAATATATCAGGTTCTAAGATTTTAAATAAGGAAGTTATAAGAGAAGTTTTCAATCCTTATATTAAAGATGGAGGCATTGCCATTTTATGGGGCAATCTTGCTCCTGAAGGATGTGTTGTCAAAAGATCAGCTGTAGATCCTTCAATGTATCACCATAAGGGTAAAGCCAGAATATTCAATAGTGAAGAAGAATCATTGGAAGCAATAATGAATGGAAAAATAAATTCCGGAGATGTGATAGTAATAAGATATGAAGGGCCTAAAGGCGGGCCCGGAATGCGGGAAATGCTTGCTCCGACATCAGCTATTGCCGGAATTGGTCTGGACAGGGAAGTTGTCTTAATTACAGACGGTAGATTTTCAGGTGCTACAAGGGGAGCTTCTATTGGACACGTGTCACCTGAAGCTCAGGCTGGAGGTCCCATTTGTATTGTGGAAGAAGGAGATATTATTGAAATAGATATACAGGAAAATAAGATAAATCTACTTTTAGGTGATGAAGAAATAAAGAAGAGGATTGGTAAATGGAATCCCCCGGATATAAAAATAAAGGAAGGTTATCTTGCCAGATATTCAAGGCTTGTAACTTCAGCTGCAAAAGGAGCTGTACTAGAATAATTTTATTAATTTTAAGTGTTTTATTTTTTAAAAAAGAATAAAAAAATGATATAATTATCAAATCATTTTAAGTGTTATAAAGTTGTTACAAATAAAGGAAGTGAAATTATTATGGGCAAAATTACCGGCGCACAAATGATAATAAAATGTTTAAAGGAAGAGGGGGTAGAAGTAATATTCGGGTATCCTGGCGGCAAAGTAATTCCTTTGTATGACGCATTATTTGACAGTGACATAAGGCACATACTTGTAAGGCATGAACAGGGAGCGGCACATGCGGCGGACGGTTATGCCAGAGTAACAGGAAAAACCGGAGTTTGTATTGCTACTTCAGGTCCGGGCGCTACTAACCTGGTTACAGGTATTGCAAATGCGCATATGGATTCGATACCAATGGTGGCTATAACCGGCCAGGTAGGTACAGCCCAGATTGGTACCGATGCATTTCAGGAAGCGGATATAACCGGTATAGCTGCACCTATAACCAAGCATAATTATCTGATAAAAGATGTTAAAGATTTGCCCAGAGTAATAAAAGAAGCCTTTATAATTGCATCTACGGGCAGACCGGGTCCGGTTTTAATTGATATTCCTGTTGATATAACAACTGATTTGATAGATGAGAATTTTAAGGCGGATATATGTCTGCCAGGATATAAACCTACGATTAAAGGTAATCTAAAGCAGGTCAAACAGGCGGCGAAAAAAATAGCCGAAAGTAAAAAGCCTGTAATTTTTGCCGGAGGAGGAGTAATCTCCTCCGGGGCAAGTGATATCTTAAGAAAGTTTGTGAAGGTTGCGAAAATTCCGGTTATCACTTCGCTTTTAGGAATGGGTTCATATCCTGAAAACAATGAATTATCCTTAAGTATGGCTGGTATGCATGGAACCAAATATGCAAATCTCGCTTTTACCGAAGCGGACCTTATTATTGCGGTAGGAGTTAGATTTGACGATAGGGTTACCGGTAAATTATCAGAATTTGCGCCGGGTGCTGATGTAATCCATATGGATATTGATCCTGCAGAAATTGGTAAAAATGTTAAAGTACTTATTCCTGTTGTAGGGGATGCAAAGATTGTTCTTACGGATTTAAAAAGCGAATATGAAAAGTATATTGAAAAGAAAGGAATTCCCAACCGGGAGCAGTGGCTGTCAAGGATTAAGAAACTTAAAGAGGATTATCCGCTTAAATATGACCGGAATTCCAACAAGGTTAAGCCAGCCTATGTTGTGGAAAAAATTTATGAGCTGACAAAAGGTGACGCTATAATCTGCACTGAAGTAGGCCAGAATCAGATGTGGGCTGCTCAGTATTACAAATTTACCAAACCAAGAACGCTGGTTTCTTCCGGAGGTCTTGGAACTATGGGATTTGGCCTGCCTGCAGCAATTGGCGCAAAAATAGGCAGGCCGGATAAAACAGTAATAGATATAGCTGGTGACGGCAGCATTCAGATGGTATCTCAGGAGCTTTCTACGGCGGTTACCAACAAAATAAATATAAAAATTATGCTACTTAATAACGGTTATCTGGGTATGGTAAGACAGTGGCAGCAGATTTTCTTTAAAGGAAGATATTCGCATACCTGTATATATAATTGCGTTGATTTCGTGAAACTTGTAGAAGCATATGGTGGGGTAGGCTTGAGGGTTAAGAAAAAGGAAGAGGTTGAAAACGCTATAAAAAAGGCTCTGGAGATAGACAACCTGGTGCTGGTAGATTTCTGGATAGACAGAGAGGAAAATGTCTATCCTATGGTAGCGCCGGGTTCCCCTATAAGTGAAATGTTAGAAAGTGAAATGTTAGAAGGTGTATAGAGGGAAAAAGGTGATATTATGAATCATATCATTTCGGTTTTAGTTGAAAACAAAGCAGGGGTGCTGGCAAAGATATCCGGGCTATTCAGCAGAAGAGGTTTTAACATTGAAAGCCTGGCAGTGGGTCCTACAGATGATGAAAAGATTTCCAGAATTACCCTGGCAGTAAACGCAGAAGAGCACAGTATTGAACAAATAATCAAACAGCTCTACAAATTAATAAATGTAATAAAGATTCAAGAGCTGGATCCATCAAATATAGTTGAAAGGGAACTGGTTTTAATAAAAGTAGGTGCCGATTCTAAAACCAGGCCTGAAATACTGGAAATAGTTAGTGTTTTTCGGGCAAATATTGTAGATGTTGCTAAAAAAACCATAATGATTGAAATTACCGGAAACAGCAGTAAAGTAAAAGCGCTGGAAGACCTGCTCAGGCCTTTTGGAATACTTGAGCTTGTCAGAACGGGTAAAATTGCTTGCAGTAGAGGAAGTAAAAGTTAATAGTATTGATACAAATATTTTAGAATTATAGGAAAGGAGAATTTAATAATGGTGAAAAAATATATAATGACTCCAGGCCCTACGCCCATTTCTGAAGAAGTACTGCTGGAGCATGCAAGACCTCTTATGCACCACAGGTCTCCCGAGTTTTCAAAAATATTTATTGAGGTTACAGAAAAATTAAAAAAACTTTTTAAAACAAAAAATGATGTTTTTATATTAACATCTTCAGGAACAGGTGCAATGGAAGCTTCAGTAACCAACTTCTTTGCCACTGGAGATAAAGTACTGGTCGCAAATGTAGGAAATTTTGGAGAAAGATTTAAAAAAATTAGCAGCAGGTTTAAGCTTGAAGTCATTTCCCTTGACTATGAGTGGGGAGATGCAGCAAATCCTGAAGACATTAAAAAAGCGCTGGATGATAATCCTGATATAAAAGGGGTTATGGTTCAGTTCAGCGAAACGTCAACAGGTGCAATAAATGATATAAAGGCCATAGGAAATATTGTAAAAAACTATCCTGCAATCCTTATAGTAGATGCCATCAGTGGTCTGGGAGCATCGGATATGAGAACGGATGAATGGAATCTCGATGTTGTTGCCGGAGGGTCGCAGAAAGCACTAAGTGCTCCTACAGGTGTTGCATTTATGAGCATAAGCGATAAAGCATGGAAACTTAATGAAAAATCAGACTTGCCCAGGTTTTATTTCGATCTTGCAACAGCCAGGAATTATTCCCGGAAGACACCACCCCAGACACCATGGACTCCGGGAATATCAATAATTGTGGCTATGAATAAAGCACTTGATATGCTGTTTGAAGAAGGTATGGAAAAAGTATTTAAAAGACATAAAATACTGGCATTGGCAACACAGAAAGCAGTAGAAAAACTTGGTCTCGAACTTCTGGTAAAGGATGAAAACAAAAGAGGATTTTCAGTTACTTCCATAAAAGTCCCTGAAGGCATTGATGCAAAAGAGCTTACCAAAACTATGAGGGTAAAATATGGAGTAACTATTGCCGGTGGGCAGGGTAAGCTCACCGGTAAGATTATAAGAATTGGACATCTGGGATATTTTGGAATGTTTGATATTATTATTGCCATATCGGCACTGGAGATGACTTTACAGGAGCTGGGTTATAAATTTGAGATAGGCTCAGGTATTACCGAAGCAGAAAGAATATTTGTAGAAAATAATTATTTGAATGACTGATAAAAGAAATAATAGAGGGACTGAATATGAATAAAAAAATATTAATTACCGATGGTATCTCAAGTGAAGCGAAAAAGAAACTTGAAGAGCAATTTATTGTAGAGGAGAAGAAAGGTCTGTCTCCTGATAAGCTTAAAGAAGAGATTAAAGGTGTAAGTGCCATAATAATAAGGAGCACTACCAGACTGACAGACGATATTATTAATTCATCAGATAAACTGGAAATTATCGGAAGGGCAGGTATAGGAGTGGATAATGTAGACGTTTCGGCGGCTACCAAAAAGGGTATTATAGTTGTAAATGCTCCTACCAGTAATGCGGTTACTGTTGCAGAGCACACCATAGCTCTTATGCTTTCTTTGGTCCGTAAAATTCCAGAGGCCAATTTCTCCCTGAAAAGCGGCAAGTGGGAGAAATCAAAATTTAAAGGTATTGAACTGGATGGAAAAACACTTGGCATAGTAGGTTTTGGACAAATAGGGGGACTGGTTGCAAAAAAAGCTATCGGACTGGGTATGAAAATTGTGGCTTATGATCCGTTTGTATCTGAAGATCGGTTTAAACAACTGGAGATAAAAAAAGCTGACAGTCTGGAGGATATTTATAAGGAAGCTGATTTTATTTCAATACACCTGCCCAAAAACAAAGATACCCTGGGAATGTTTGATAAGGCAGAGTTTTATAAGATGAAAAAAGGGACAATAATATTAAATGTTGCAAGAGGTGGCATAGTAGTAGAAAAAGATCTTGCAGAAGCCATCAAGGATGGTCAAATAGGAGGTGCTGCACTTGATGTTTATGAAGTGGAGCCATGCACTGATTCCCCTATTTTTAAACTGGAAGAAGTAATATGCACACCTCATTTAGGGGCATCTACTACAGAAGCCCAGGATAGGGCAGGGACTACAATTGCAGAACAGGTTATCGATGTACTTAATGGAAAAACTGCCGCTTTCCCGGTAAATGCGCCGGCTATAAGACCGGAACTAATGGAAGTCCTGTCACCTTTCTTTGAATTGTGCGAGAACCTCGGCAGCTTGTTTATAAATTTATTTGAAGGTAATCTGGATAGCTTGAAGATTGGATATTATGGAAAAGTGTCTGAATACGATGTGAGGGTCCCAACATCCGTTATACTGGTAAAAATACTGGAAAGATATTCAGCGGAAAATGTAAATCTGGTAAATGTTGATCTGGTAACCAGGGAAACAGGCCTTAAGGTAAAAGTAGTAAAAAGCAGCGAATCGAAGGATTTTATAAATTTAATTACTCTGGAGGGAAAAGGAAAAGACAGTGAACTTTCCATCTCGGGGACTACTACAGGTAAAAAGGATACCCCAAGATTTATTGCTATTGATAAGTTTGAGATAGACATGGTTCCTTCAAAGTATATGGCATTTTTGAGATATAAGGATATTCCGGGCCAGATCGGTAAAATAGGAACTGCTTTTGGCGAGTTAAATGTAAATATTGCATCAATGCATGTAGGAAGAAAGAAGATGAGCGGGGATGCAGTAATGGGCTTGAATCTGGATAATGAAGTGACTTCTGAAATGTTAGAAGAATTTAAAAAGCTTTCGGGTTTTAAAAATATCAAAATAGTTACTCTTTATTAAATATGTTAGATATGGAGATTATAGATAAAAACTTTAATATTAAAAGGATTAGTTGATTACAATGGAAAATAAGATATATATATTTGATACGACTTTAAGAGATGGGGAACAGGCGCCCGGCATACATTTAAACACAAAAGAAAAACTGGAAATAGCCCAGCAGCTTGCTAGGTTAAATGTGGATATTATAGAAGCTGGTTTTCCGGTATCGTCAAAAAGTGATTTTAATTCGGTAAAGGAGATATCAGGCAAGATTAAAGATAGGAGAATCGCAGCTCTCGCCAGGGCAAATTTTAAGGATATCGATGCTGCCGGTGAAGCTCTGAAGGGAGCAAAACAACCTGTAATACATACTTTCATCTCCTCATCTGATATCCACCTTAAGTATCAGTTAAAGAAGAGCAGGGAAGAAGTGCTGGAGCTTGCAAAAGAAGCTGTAAAAAGGAGTCTTAAATATACTGACATGGTTGAGTTTTCAGCAATGGATGCAACAAGGAGTGACTGGGAATTCTTATGCAGGTTATTTGAAATTGCAATCAGAAGCGGCGCCGGGGTCATAAATATCCCAGATACGGTGGGTTATGCTATTCCAAACGAGTTTGGGAGAATGATAGATTACATTTTTAAAAATACCAGAGGTATAGAAGATGTAATAGTAAGCATACACTGCCATGATGATCTCGGACTTGCAGTTGCCAACTCACTTATGGCTGTAGAACATGGAGCAAGGCAGGTTGAATGTGCGGTAAACGGTATCGGTGAGAGGGCCGGTAATGCCTCACTGGAAGAAGTGGTTATGATTATTGATACCCGTAAGAGAGATCTTGGGTTATACACTGATATTAATATAGGTGAGATTACAAGGACCAGTAGTATAGTAAAGTCACTGACCGGTTATGTTGTTGCACCTAATAAGGCAATAGTTGGTAAAAATGCATTTAGCCATGAAGCCGGAATACATCAGGATGGAATGTTAAAAGACAGGTCTACTTATGAAATAATAAAACCTGAAAATATCGGTTTAAGATCATCAAAACTGGTACTTGGCAAACATTCAGGCAGACACGCATTTATTGAGAGATTGACAGAACTTGGTATTCAGCTGAAAGAAGAGGACCTGGAAAAGGCTTTTGAAAGATTTAAAAGCCTCGCGGAAAAGAAAGGTGCCATTAATGACCAGGATATCAAAGCTATAGTAGAAAATGAATTGAGGGAGGTTTCGGAGCATTTCTCGCTGAAGTATTATAAGGTTCAAAGTGGTTCAAATATCCAGGCAACTTCTACAGTAGGTATAGAGATAGAGGGTAAAGTCCACAAAGACTCTTCGATCGGTGATGGTCCGGTGGATGCTTCATTTAAGGCTATTGATAAAATAACAAAAATAAATGCAAAATTGGTAGAATATAGTATAGAAGCTGTATCCGGAGGTAAGGATGCGCTGGGGTCGGTTAAGATAGTAGTGAGTACCAATGGCACAGAAGTAATGGGGAGCGGCATAAGCACAGATATAGTCGAGGCAAGCATAAAGGCCTATATTGATGCAATGAACAGGATAGTGGAAAGTTCGGAATAAGAAAATGTAGAGTAAGAAAGTATAAATTAACAGATTTCAGATTGAATTAAATAAAGTAAATAATAAATTAAATTTTTATTAGGTTTAGAAGGGAACTTTATAAAGTTGAGCGATAAAAATAAACCGCAAACAATAGCGCAGAAAATACTCGCCTATCACTGCGGCAGGGATTATGTTTCTGAAGGTGAAATAGTAAATGCAGATGTAGATATTGTTCTCGGAAACGATATCACTCTGCCTATTGCAATTGAGGAATTTGATAAAATTGGTACTGGCAGAGTTTTTGATAAGGAAAAAGTAGTTGTAGTACCTGATCATTTTGCTCCTAATAAGGATATAAAATCAGCGCAGCAGTGTAAATTTATCAGGGAATTTGCCAGGAAGCAGGATATTAAAAATTATTTTGAAGTTGGAAAAATGGGTATCGAGCACGCGCTGCTTCCTGAACTGGGCCTGGTACTTCCGGGCAACCTGGTGGTAGGGGCGGATTCTCACACCTGTACCTATGGTGCTCTGGGGGCAGCTTCAGCAGGCGTTGGGAGCACAGATGTAGCTGTTGCAATGGCTACCGGGAAGCTCTGGTTCATGGTGCCCAAAACGATAAAATTCATCTACAGCGGCAGTTTAAAGAAATTGATAACAGGCAAGGACTTAATACTTTATACCATAGGTTTAATAGGAGTGGACGGCGCGCTTTACAAATCTATGGAGTTCAGCGGTCCGGCTGTAAGTAAACTGTCTATGGATTCCAGATTCACAATGTCCAATATGGCTATAGAGGCAGGCGGAAAATTTGGAATATTTGAAGTTGACGGGATAACCGAAGAGTTCTTAAAGTCAAGGTCTAACGGAGATTATAAAATATTTAAAAGTGATCCTGATGCGGAGTATGAAAAAATATATAATATAGACTGCTCAAGTATAGAATTGCAGGTAGCAGCTCCTCATCTTCCATCAAATGCAAGAAATGCCAGGGATTTATCCAATGTTACCATAGATCAGGTAGTAATAGGTTCCTGTACCAACGGAAGGATGGAGGATTTAAGGATTGCAGCAGAAATTTTAAATGGCAGGAAAGTAGACGAAAACATAAGGACCATAATAATTCCTGCCACTCAAAACATATATCTTGAGGCATTAAAAAAAGGCTATATCGAAATTTTTATAAATTCAGGCTGTGTGGTCAGTACTCCAACCTGCGGACCCTGTCTGGGAGGCCATATGGGCGTACTGGCGGAAGGCGAAAGGGCTGTATCTACAACTAATAGAAATTTTGTAGGCAGGATGGGCCATCCAAAAAGTGAGGTATACTTAAGCGGTCCGGCTGTAGCCGCTGCATCTGCAGTAGCAGGCAGAATAGCCACCCCGGAGGAGGTTATGTAATGATAATAAGGGAAAGAGTAATAAAATATGGGGATAATGTTAATACTGATGTAATAATACCGGCAAGATACCTCAATACTACCGATGATAGGGAGCTTGCCTCGCACTGCTTTGAAGATCTGGATAAGGATTTTAAGGAGAAGGTAAAGGAAAGAAAAATAATAGTTGCAGGCAATAATTTCGGCTGCGGTTCCTCAAGGGAACATGCACCGTTATCTATCAAAGCCAGTGGAGTAAAGGCTATAATTGCCAGCTCATTTGCCCGCATATTTTTTAGAAATGCTATAAATATAGGGCTTCCGGTTATAGCAAGCATCGAGGCTAGTAATTTTATACAGGATGGGAATGAACTGGAAATAGATTTAAACAAAGGGGAAATCACAGATGTTACAAGAAACAAAATTTTTAATATAAATCCACTTCCTGAGTTTATCCAGGGGATAATAAGAAGCGGTGGTTATGTAAAATTTACTAAAGAAAATATAAAAAAATAAACAGTCTATGATTATAGTGATTCATAAATATGAACGACGTGTGTAGAAATTAAAAGAAGTTTTTAGTAAGGTATATAAAGGTGATGCTTTCAAATGATTGATAAAGATAAAATATACATATTTGATACTACCTTGAGGGATGGTGCCCAGAGAGCTGATATATCTTTTTCGGTCAATGATAAGCTGCAGATGATAGAAAGATTTGATGATATTGGCATTGACTATATTGAAGTTGGATTTCCTGCATCTAATCCAAAGGAAATGGAATTGTTTGAAAAGCTAAAGGGTAGAAAATTCGAATATTCAAAAATAATTGCCTTTGGAATGACAAGATATAAGGATATCAAGGTAGAAAATGATAATAATATAAAACAGTTAATCCAATCAGGTGCAGACAGCGTATGCATTGTCGGCAAATCGTCCTCTCTTCACGCCGAAAAGGTTATAGAGACAACATTGGAAAATAATTTAAGCATGATTTTTGATTCTATAGAATATCTGAAGAAATATTTCCCTGAAGTAATTTTTGATGCCGAGCATTTTTTTGATGGTTTTAAAGAAAATCCGCAGTATGCACTGGAAACTTTAAAAGCAGCCCTGGAGGCAGGTGCGGATTATTTATGTTTATGTGATACCAATGGAGGTATGCTTCCTAGTGATGTTATAGAGATAATCGATAAAGTAAATAGGGGAGTTAAAGCAACCCTGGGGGTACATTTTCACAATGACAGCGGATGCGCTGTTGCAAATACTGTAATAGCTGTAAAAAAGGGAATAAAGATGGTCCATGGTACAATTAACGGTTATGGCGAGAGATGCGGCAATGCGGACCTGTGCCAGATAATTCCCAATCTGGAGATAAAATTAAAAAAGAACTGCTTAAAAGAAGGCAGTCTGAAGCATTTAACCAATCTTTCAAGATTTGTAAGTGAGACAGCAAATCAGATTGCAAATCCAAGTCAGCCGTTTGTAGGGCGTAATGCTTTTACTCATAAAGGTGGTATGCATGTAAGCGGAGTAAGCAAATTATCAAAAGCATTCGAACATGTAGATCCTGAGACAGTAGGCAACACAAGGGAGATACTGATTTCGGAGCTTTCCGGTAAGAAATCCATAATTCTTAAGGCAAAGGAATTCGGAATTAATCTGGAAGATGATTTAAAGAAGGTAAGCGAGATTTTAAACAGGATTCAGAATCTGGAACATAAAGGTTATCAGTTTGAGGCTGCTGACGGGAGTTTTGAACTGCTGGTTAAGGAAGTTACCGGAGTAAAGAAGAAGTTTTTTAAGCTGGAAAGCTTCAGGGTATTAAATGAAAAGAAAGAAGACGGCAGCATGATGTCTGAGGCCACAGTGAAGGTGTTGATTGATGAAAATAGGATTATCGAAACTGCAGAGGGTAATGGTCCGGTTAATGCCCTGGACAGAGCTTTAAGAAAAGCAATTGAAAGCTGCTATCCTGCGCTGTCAAAAATCACCCTTACGGACTTTAAGGTTAGGGTACTGAATGAGAAGAAGGGTACCGGAGCAGTGGTCAGGGTTTTAATTGAATCTTCGGATGGCGAGAAGAGCTGGGGAACTATAGGAGTATCTGAGAATATAATTGAAGCTAGCTGGCAGGCACTGGAAGATAGCATTATATTTGGACTCATGCATGTGGAGAAGAATAAATAGGATTATGAAATTTATAAGAGTTTTCTCGTAAATTTTCTTACTTACTCTTGCTCATAATTTTCGACAGTTCTTAGATATTCATCTTATTCAATAATGAAGCATAATTTATCACAATTTTATTTCTACCTCTATAAAGATTTCTATAGTATCAGTAAGTATAGAGCACTATATAAATA
>Ga0208828_1000682_pt1 | contig 14674 bp, 8 predicted proteins | sample Kivu_160m_FD_185487 | JGI IMG/M metagenome (GOLD analysis project Ga0208828, IMG submission 185487) | Freshwater microbial communities from Lake Kivu, Western Province, Rwanda to study Microbial Dark Matter (Phase II) - Kivu_160m (SPAdes)... | ecosystem: Environmental > Aquatic > Freshwater >... | reverse complement strand
CCGCCCCGGCTGCCACCGCCGCACCGACCAAGCCTGCTGCGCCGACCACCTTTCAGGAAGCGCCGAAACTCGCCGAACTGGTCAAGGCGGGCAAGCTACCGCCGGTCAAAGACCGCCTGCCCGAGGTCTACGCGGCCGTGGCGAAGCTCCCCGCCGAAGCGGTTCTGGTCGAGCTTCCCATGCCGGCCCGCGACGGCGAGGAGTATGAGGATGCGTCGGCCGTCTATTATTCCCTTTATCACCGCAGGCGCATCGTCAACGGCTACAGCGGGAACACGCCGCCCGGCTACCGGGTCATCCGGGAGGCCATGGACCAATTCCCTTCGGAGGCGACGTTCGACCTTCTCTCCGACCTGGGCGTCGGCTACGCTCTGGTTCATACCGACGGATACAGAGCGGCCGACGGACAGGCGATCGTTCGCTGTCTCACGGACCACCAAGCCCGGGCGGAGCGGGTGGCCGGGGCCGGCGGCGACCATCTCTATCGCCTGATTCCTCGGGCGAGGGCCGAGGCGCAGGAACCGGGTCTCATCGAAACGGGCGACAGGACGAAGTGGAAAGCCAAGGCCAGCTTGAATCCGCAGCTGGCGGAACTGGCGTTCGATGGAAATCCCAAGACGGGCTGGACGACGGGGTATCCTCAGCGGAAGGGCGAGGTCTACGAACTCGACCTCGGCGAGTCGGCCCGGATCCGGAAGGTCGTTCTCGTTCTCGATACGAATCCATTGGATTATCCCCGCAGCTTCCGCCTCGAAGGCTCGGCCGACGGGACGGTCTGGACGAGTTTGTACGCGAAAGAGGGCTTTTTCCCCGCCCTCGACGCGGCCATGATCGAGGATTTCGAAAAATACGTCGTTCCCGTCCCGTTCGAGCCGGCCGATGTCCGGCACATCAGGTTCACGCTGACGGCCGCTCACGAAAGCCGTCACTGGTCGATCAACGAGATCATTTGTTATCGGTAAAATGGGGGTCTTACTGTTGGGATATGGACTTCCGGGACATGACCTCGCCTGAGGTGGAGCAGGTGTCCTTAAAGTATTTGTCCCAAAAGTACCTGTCCCCTCATAGGAGCTGGCCATGAGAATCCCGGCGTGCATCCTCTTCCTCGCCTTTCCGGTCGCGGCGGCCTTGGCCCAGGATATTCCGTATCGAACGGGAACCTGGAACGGCGACGAGCTGGGCAATCACAGAGCCGTCGTCCGGGTCGACGCGGCGTCGGACGCCGTTTCGGTCCGCATTCCCTGGCGCCGGCGCGACACCGCCCCTGAAAAGAAGGCCGTTATCCTTGTCGAAGCGAAAACGGGCGCGCGGGTGAAAAACGTCGTTACCGTCGAAATCAACCGGGAGTACGGCGACCTCGTCTTCCAGCCGGCCGCCGGGCCCGGGGACTATTATGCCTACTACATGCCTTATCGGCTGGAAGGAAGCCGGAATTATCCGAATGCCGCCTATCTTCCGCCCGAACGGACGGCGGAGCCGGACTGGCTGGCGCGGCATTCGCTGGCCGGCTCCGGCGGGGCAAAGGGCGCGGCTTCCGAGGCCGGCGGCCGCCTCGCCGTCGTCTCCGGAAAATTCCCGAAAGCGGCCGTGACCGAGTTTCAATCCATCGACGGGTTCAACAGCTTCGACCCTATGGAGGTCATCGCCACGGCCGAAGAGACGCAGAGCCTGCTGGCCCGGTATCCCTCGGCTCCTTATCTCCTGTTTCCCGAGGATCGGGCTTTTTCCATCCGCATGGCCGACGACCTCCCCCTGCGCTGGATCCTGAACGGGCCGCGGAGCGAATTCCGGGGCGAGGCGGCGCGGGGCGAATATTTCGCTTTTCAGGTCGGGCTCTACGCCTGCCGCGCGGAGATCGCCGACGTGGCCGTCGTCTTCGGCGATCTAAGGAACGAGAACGGCGGGCCGGGCCTTCCCGCCGAGGCGCTCAACTGCCTCAACACCGGAGGCATCGATTGGGACGGAAGACGGCTGAAAAAAACCGTCGCCGTCGGAAAGGGCAGGATCCAGCCGCTGTGGTGCGGGATCCAGGTCCCGCCGGACGCACCGCCCGGGACCTATGAAGGGACGATCCGGATCCAACCCAAGAACCTGCCCGAAGAGCGGCTCACGTTCGTCCTGAAGGTCGGGGACGGGGTCCTGGCCGACGGCGGCGACGGCGATCCGTTCCGCCTGTCCAGGCTGCGCTGGCTGGATTCAATCCTGGCTGCGGACGACGAGGTCGTCGCTCCGTTCACTCCCCTGATGACCGAAGGCGCGACCGTCGGCTGCCTCGGCCGCACGGTGACGCTCGCCCCGTCCGGTTTTCCGAAACAGATCCGGAGCTATTTCTCCCCCGACGTGACGAGGATCCTCGGCGCGGGCCGCGACCTCCTGACGGCACCCATCGACCTGGTCGTAGACGCAGCGGGCAAAAGCGTGGTCTGGGCCGATGCCGGGCCGCGTTTCGTCAAAAAAGCCGCGGGCGCCGCAGCCTGGGAAACGACGCGCCGGGCCGGGCCGCTGACGGCTTCGGTCTCGGCGGCCATGGAGATGGACGGATACGCGCTGTTCAAGGTCCGCCTGTCCGCTGCGGAGAGGGTCGAGGTCCGTGAGATCTACCTCGAAGTGCCCTTTGCCGCCGACGTCGCGAAATACATGATGGGGCTCGGCCGGAAAGGGGGACTCCGGCCTGCGGAGTTCCATTGGACCTGGGACCAGAAAAAGAACCAGGACGCCCTCTGGATCGGCGACGTGAACGCTGGCCTGCAGGTCGGATGGCGGGCCGAGAACTACAGCCGGCCGTTGAATACGAATTTCTATCTGAGCAAGCCGCTCAACCTTCCTCCGTCCTGGTGGAACGAGGGCCGGGGAAGCGTTTCCGTCCGGCAGGAAGGGTCGTGCGTCCTGCTCAAGGCTTCGGGCGGGAGCCGGACGCTCGAGCCGGGATCGGACCTTTCGTTCGATTTCACCCTGCTCCTGACGCCCTTCAAGACGATCGACACGAAGGGCCACTGGGCGACTCGGTTCTTCCATGCCTTCAAGCCGGTCGACGAAGTGGCGGCCTCGGGGGCCAATACGATCAACATCCATCACGCCAACGACATCAATCCCTATATCAATTATCCGTTCCTCCGGCCGAAAGAGATGAAGGCGTACATCGACGAAGCCCATGCGCGCGGCTTCAAGGTCAAGATCTACGATACGATCCGCGAGCTCTCCAACCGCGCCCCGGAGCTGTTCGCTCTGCGGAGCCTCGGGACCGAGATCTTCTCCCCGGGCCCCGGCCGCGGCTATTCCTGGCTCCAGGAGCACCTGGAGGGTAACTATATCGCGGCCTGGTTCGTCCCCCAGCTCAAGGACGCGGCCGTCATCAACAGCGGCATGTCGCGCTGGCACAACTACTACATCGAGGGCTTGGCCTGGGTCGCGAAGAACGCGGGCATCGACGGCCTCTATCTCGACGACGTGGCCTTCGACCGAACGACGATGAAGCGGGTTCGCAAGGTTCTCGACCGGAATCGTCCGGGCGCGCTGATCGACCTGCATTCGGCCAACCAGTACAATCCTCGCGACGGCTTCGCTTCGAGCGCCAACCTCTATCTCGAGCATTTCCCTTATCTCGACAGGCTCTGGTTCGGGGAATATTTCGATTATGCCGGGTCGCCGTCCGATTATTGGCTGGTGGAGATCAGCGGGATTCCCTTCGGTCTGATGGGCGAGATGCTCCAGGACGGAGGGAATCCCTGGCGGGGCATGATCTACGGGATGACCAACCGGCTGCCGTGGTCGGGGCGGAATCCGGCGGACATCTGGAAAGTCTGGGACGCGTTCGGAATCGGGGAGTCGAGGATGATCGGATATTGGGTCCCGGGAAATCCCGTACGGACCGACCGCCGGGATGTCCTCGCCACCGCCTATGTCAGGAAAGACGGCGCTCTCGTTTCCCTCGCGAGCTGGGCCGAGGCGCCGGTCATGGTCCGGCTCGTCGTCGATTGGAAAGCGCTCGGCCTCGACCCGAAGACGGTCCGGCTCACGGCCCCGCCGATCCCCGGGGTCCAGTTCGAGACGTCGTTCGCCCCGAGCGATCCGATCCCCCTCGAGCCGGGGAAGGGCTGGCTTCTCGTCCTCCGCTGAGGGGGGAAGGCCTGCCGAGGCGGCCGAGCGCGGACCCTATTCCTTTTTGTCCTCGGAGAAGTCTTTGGCCGCCCGGGCCAGCCGCTGGAGCTCCTTGTCGACGAGATCGTTGATCGAGCCTTCCTCGAAAGTCCCGTCCGCCTTGCGGGCGCCCGCCGGGATCCCCGTCAAAAGCTCGATCCCTTCGTCGACGGCCTTGATCGGGTAGATGTGGAACTGCCCCTGGGCCGCCGCGGCGACGACGTCCGTCCGGAGCATCAGGTTTTGGACGTTCTGGTGGGGGATGATGACGCCCTGGGACCCGGTCAACCCCTTCGCCCGGCAGACGTCGTAGAAGCCCTCGATCTTCTCGTTGACGCCGCCGATCGGTTGGATCTCTCCCTTTTGGTTCAGGGACCCCGTGACGGCGATGTCCTGGCGGAGAGGCTTTCCCGACAGGCTCGAGAGGATCGCATAAACCTCTGTCGAAGACGCGCTGTCGCCGTCGACCCCGCCGTAGGACTGCTCGAAGGCGATACTCGCCGATAAGGCGAACGGCTTGTCCTGGGCGTATCTCCCGCGCAGGAACCCGCCCAAAATCAGAACGCCCTTGTTGTGGGTGCTGCCGCTCATGTCGGATTCCCGCTCGATGTTGATGACCCCGGCCCGGCCGACCGCCGTCCGGGCCGTGATCCGCGTCGGCTTACCGAAGGAGAACTGGCCCATGTTGTAGACGGAGAGGCCGTTGACCTGGCCGACGACGTCGCCTTGGACGTCGATCAGGATCGAGCCCTCTTCGATCATCTCCTGGATCTTGTCCTCGATCAGGCTGACCCGTTCGAAGCGCTCCCGGACCGCCGTTTCGACATGGGCGGCGCTGACGAGCTTCTTGCCGTCCTTCTTCGCCCAATAGCTGGCCTCTCGGACGACGTCGGCGATCACGTGGAAGCGCGTCGAGAGCTTCTTGTGGCGGCCGGCGACCCGCGTTCCATATTCGACGACGGCGGCCATCCCCGACTTGTCGAAGGAGAGGAGCCGGTCGTCGTCGCAGATCTTCTTCATGAACCGGACGTAGTCGCCGATGCTGTCCTCGGTCTTCGGCATCTCGGAATCGAATTCGGCCTTGATCTTGAAGATCTTCTTGAAGTCCTGGTCGGCGAAATAGAGGAGGTCGTAGATCTCCTCGTCGCCGATCATGACCACTTTGACGTTGACCTTGACCGACTCCGGCTTCAGCCGCGCAGCGGAGAAGAGGAACATCGAGGCGTAGTTCTGGATCTCGAAGACCTGGTTGCGGAGGGTTCGCTTGAGCATCATCCAGACGCCGGGCTCGATCAGGGCGTCGAGGGCGTTGAGGACGAGGAAGCCGCCGTTGGCCTTCAGGAACGAGCCGGCCTTGATCTTGGTGAAATCGGTCTGCATGACGCCGAAGCGGTTGACCTGGGACTCGATCGAGCCGAAGAGGTTGATGTAGTTGGGATTGGTCTCCATGATGACCGGCGCGTGCTTCAGGTCGGAGTTGTCGACGAGCAGATTGACGCGGTATTCGATGAAGGGGTCGGCCGGCTCTTTTTTCTCCTCGTCCTTCTTCTGGTTCTTGAACAGCTCGATGTTGCCGACGAGGTTGGCCTCGACGCCGGCGAGATAGTCGGCGATCTTGGGCTGGGGAAACTTGGCGTTGATCTCGGACACGGCCCCCTTGATGAGGGGCGAGATGGCCTCGGCGTCCCAGGCCTTGAGGAACGTCCGCGTTTCCTCCTCGATCTCCCGGAGCGACTCGAAGATCCCCTCCAGCTTCTCCGACAGCTCTTCGTATTTCTGCTTGAGGCCGTCGAGCGCCTTCTGGGGCAGCTTCTTCTCCCGGACCATGGCTTCGAGCTTGGCGAACGGCGTGGGCGTCTCCTCGATGAGGGGGATGAGGTCGGGCTTGACGAACATGCCCATCTGGACCTGGATCACGGCGAATCCCGATTTGGCCGCCTCCGCCTCGAAGCTCTGGAGGATCTCCTTCTGCTTGCGCTGCTGGCCCTCGATGATGGAATCCCGCCGCTCGGCGTAGTACTTGCTCTTGAGGAGGTCCGGGATATTGCGCTTGAGCATCTCGATCAGGTTGTCCATGGCGGCCTGGAACTGCCGGCCTTTCTCGGGGGGGAGGGTGATCAGCGTCGGCTCGTCGGGGTACTTGAAATTGTTGACATAGAGGATGTCGTCCGGCGGCTGATCGCCCTTTTCCAGCCTTTCGAGCAGCTGCTTGATCGTCGTCGTCCGGCCCGTTCCGATCATCCCGGTGATGAAGATGTTGTAGCCCAGGCTCCGGATGTCGAGGCCGGTCTGGAGGGATTTCAGGGCGCGCTCCTGGCCGATGATGTCGTCGCAGGGAGGGCCGTCCTGGCTCGTGGCATAGGGGATTGAGGCGAGGTCGCAGGTCCAACGGAGCTTTTCGGGGGGAACTTCCGCGAATTGTGTCTTGGCCGTCATGGGCGTCTCCTTGTCGACGACGGAATGGCACCCCGTTCTTAACACAAGAAAACGATAAAAACAAGCCGGCGCCCGCGTTCCCCGGCGCATAATTCTGGCAAAACGGGCCGCATTTTGTTAAAATACTCCGACATCGGAGCATGCCTTGAGCGAGATTCGCGTCGAACAGGTTCAGACGACGGCCGGGCTGAAGGCGTTCATCCGCTTCCCCTGGAAGGTCTACGCGGGCGACCCGAACTGGGCGCCTCCTTTGATCACGGACGTCAAGGCGAAGCTCGACGTCCGGAAAAACCCGTTTTTCGAGCACGCCGAACGGGCTCTGTTCCTCGCCCGGCGGGACGGCGAGGTCACGGGCCGCGTTTTGGGCATCGTGGACCGCAACCATAACGAGTTCCACGGCGAGAAGGTCGTTTTCTACGGGATGTACGAAAGCCTCGACGACCGGCCCACGGCGGCCGCCCTCCTCGACACCGTCGCCGCCTGGGGCCGGGAGCGGGGGATGGACACCCTTCGCGGCACGGTCAACCTGTCGCTCAACGATGAATGCGCCTTCCTGGCCGAGGGTTTCGATTCCCCCCCGGCGGTCATGATGCCTTACCATCGCCGCTATTATCTTGACCTCATGGAGGCTTGCGGCCAGGTCAAGGCCCGGGACCTCTATGCCTATCTTCTAACGCGCGAAAACGCCCTGAGCGACAAAGTGAAGGCGGTTGTGCGGAAGATCCAGGACGCGACGACGGTCGTCTGCCGGCCCATCCAGCTCAAGAATTGGGAGGAAGAGGCGGACCGGATCATAAGCATCTACAATCAGGCTTGGGAGAAGAACTGGGGATTCGTCCCCTGGACCGACCATGAGATGAAGCACATGGTCAAGAGCCTCAAATCCATCGCCGACCCCGACCTGGTCATCCTGGCCGAAGACGGGGGCCGGCCTGTGGGCTTCGGATTCGGCCTTCCGAACTACAACGAGGTCCTGATGAAGATGAACGGCCGGCTGTTGCCTTTCGGCATCTTCAAGTTTCTGGCCGGGCGCCGGAAGATCAGGAGCATGCGCATGCTGGTCTTCGGCATCCTGAAACCATACCGGGCTTCCGGCATCAGCTATCTGCTGGCCGCGGAGATGATCAAACAGGGGATGAGGAAAGGATACCGGTGGGCCGAGCTGTCCTGGACGCTCGAGGACAACGACGCGGTCAATAAATTCGCCGCCTCTCTCGGCGGCCGGGTCTACAAGAAATACCGGATTTACGAAAAGAAGATCGGATAGGCGACCCGGACCGCTCGGGCGGATCCGGGATCGGCAAGGAGAAGGGCATGAAAACGTACGAAGGCAAGCTCCAGGCTAAAGGATTGAAGGTGGCCCTGGTCGTCAGCCGGTTCAACGCGTTCCTCACGGACAAGCTCCTGGACGGGGCGCTGGACGCGCTCAAGCGGCTGGGGGCAGAGGACGGTGACGTCGCGGTCTACCGGGTTCCCGGGTCGTTCGAAGTGCCGTTCGTCGCCCGCAAGCTGGCCCGGGCGAAGAAGGCCGACGGCATCGTCTGCCTCGGAGCGCTCGTCCGCGGCGATACGCCTCATTTCGATTTCCTCGGCGCCGAGGTGACCAAGGGACTGGCCCAGGTCGCGCTCGAGGACGGGATCCCCGTGTCCTTCGGTATCCTGACGGTCGACACGATCGAGCAGGGCATCGAGCGCTCGGGGACCAAAGCCGGGAATAAGGGGTGGGACGCCGTGTTCTCCCTGGTCGAGACCGTCAACCTGATGAAGGACGCGAAGCTGTAACGGCATGGGAAAACGCCGGTCCTCCCGGGAGAGCGCCCTCCAGGTCCTGTTCGAGCTCGAGTTCAACGATGCGGACCTCGAAACGGTCCTCGGCCGGGCGATGAAGGAGAAACGGGCCGAACCGGCCGTCCGGGACTACGCCGGCTGGCTGGTGCGGGGCATCACGGGCCGCCGCGCCGAGATCGACGCCCTGATCCAGGGGACCTCCGATCATTGGCGCGTCTCCCGGATGGCCGTCGTCGATCGGAACATCCTCCGCATCGCGGTCTTCGAGCTGCTGGAGGAAGCCTTCCTAGCCCCAGCCATCGTCATCAACGAGGCCATCGAGATCGCCAAACGGTTCAGCGGCGACCAGGCGGCCGTGTTCGTCAACGGCGTGCTGGACGCCGTCCGCAAGAAGCTGGACGCGGCGAAACCGAAACCGAAAGAGAAAGAGACTAAGGATGAACGAATCCAAGAAGCCGCTCCCAAAAGAGCCGCCGGCCGCCGACGAGCTCAAAAAGCTTGACCAGGATATCGCCCGGGAGGAGAATTTCCGGAAGATCGTCGCCGCGGGATTCGACCCGTTTCCCCACGCGTTCCGCGGGACCCACGACATCACGGGGATCGTCCGGAGCTACGCTGAGCTCGGCAAAGAGGATCTCGAGGCCAAGGCCATCCGGGTCCACGCCCCCGGCCGGATCATGACCGTCCGGAAGATGGGCCGGGCCACGTTCTTCCATATCTCCGACGGCCGGCAGCGCCTCCAGGTCTACCTCCGGGAGGACCGGGTCGGCCCCCGGCGCTACGAGGACTTCTCCTTCTTCGATATCGGCGACATCCTTGCCGTCCGCGGCTCGCTCTTCAAGACGCGGACGGGGGAGCTGACCGTGCTCTGCGAGGAATTCACGTTCCTCGCCAAGTGCCTCCACCCCCTGCCCGAAAAGTGGCACGGCCTGCAGGACGTCGAGCTGCGGTACCGCCGCCGGTACCTCGACCTCATCATGAATCCCGAGGTCATGGAGGTCTTCCGGCTCCGCAGCGCCCTCGTCTCCCGCATCCGCCGCTTCTTCGACGGGCGGGGCTACATCGAGGTCGAAACGCCGATGATGCACGCCGTCCCGGGAGGCGCGCTGGCCCGGCCGTTCACCACTCATCACAACGCGCTCGACATGGACCTCTACCTCCGGGTCGCCCCGGAGCTCTATCTCAAGAGGCTCATCGTCGGGGGGATGGACAAGGTCTACGAGATCAACCGGAATTTCCGCAACGAAGGCATCGACGCGGAGCACAACCCCGAGTTCACCATGCTCGAGTTCTACGAGGCCTTCCGCGATTACGAAGACATGATGACCATGACCGAGGAGCTCCTCGTCGACCTGGCCGAAGCGCTCCTGGGCAAGACCGAGCTGGCGTACGGCGAGCACACGATCTCCCTGGCCCGCCCGTTCAAGCGGATCAAGTTCATGGAGGCGATCTCGACCCACAGCGGCCTGGCGCCCGAAAAATTCGGCGACCCGGCGGCCGTCATCAAAGCGGCCGAGACGCTCGCCCCGGAGAAGAAGCCGCTGACCTTCGGCAAGGCCCTGGACATCATTTTCGACAAGCACGTCAAGCCGCACATCGTCCAGCCGACGTTCATCATCAATCCGCCCAAGGAAGTCTCGCCGCTGGCCAAAGCGGCCAAGGGCGCTCCGGGTGAAGCGGCCCGCTTCGAGCTGATGATCGACGGCATGGAGATCGCCAACGCCTTCTCCGAGCTGACCGACCCGGCCGAGCAGAGGCTGCGGTTCGAGCAGCAGGCCGAGGAGCGCAAAAAGGGGGACGAGGAGACCCATCCTGTCGATTTGGACTACGTCCAGGCGCTCGAATACGGGCTCCCTCCGACGGGAGGGGAGGGGATCGGTATCGACCGGCTGGTCATGCTCTTCGCCAACCGCAAGACGATCCGCGAAGTCATCCTGTTCCCGCTGTTGAAACCGAAGGAATGATGAAATGAATGGGGACATGTTCCAGATAAATGGGGACATATTCCGAATTCTCTTGAATTCAGTACGTGTCCCCGTTTTGCGAGTAAAACAAATGGGGACATGTTCCGAATTCTCCGGAATTCGGTACGTGTCCCCGATTTACGAGCGCCATGAACTATGAATTCTTTATCGCCAAACGGTACCTGACGGCCAAGCGCAAGCAGGCCTTCATCTCCGTCATCACCTTCATCTCCGTCCTCGGGATCACGATCGGGGTCATGGCCCTCATCATCGCCATCGCTCTCATCACGGGATTCCAGGCTGATGTCCAGGACAAGATCCTGAGCGCGACGTCCCACCTCATGGTCCAGAGCGTCTCCGAAGAAGGCCTGAAAGACTACCGGCAGGTTATGGACCGGATTCGAACCGTCCCCGGCGTCCGGTCCGTCTCGCCCGTTGCCCTGAACCAGGCCTTGATCACCGGTCCGGCCAAGACGGACGGCGCCTACCTTAAGGGCCTCGATTTCAATTTGGAAGTCAAGCAGGCCGCCTGGCTTCAAAAGCTCGAGAGCGGGACGATCCCCGGCCCGCCCGCGGCCGCCGGCCGGGACGGCCTCCTCCTCGGTCACGACCTCGCTTTCAAGCTGGGCGTGGGGGTCGGCGATGTCGTGACCGTCCTGACCTCGGCCGTGCGGCTGACCCCGACGGGACTGGCCCCGAAACAGAAGAATTTTCTCGTGACGGGGATTTTCGTCACCGGGCTCTACGAGTTCGATTCGGCGACGGCCCTGGTGTCCCTCCCCGTCGCCCAGAAATTGTTGGGGCTCAAGGAAACGGTCAGCTATCTGCAGGTCATGATCGACGACATCTTCGCCGCGCCCCGCATGAAAGACCTCTTCCGCTCCGTCCTGCCGCCGCTGGCCTACACGACGACGTGGATGGAGCTTAACCGCTCCCTCTTCTCGGCCCTCAAGCTGGAAAAGAACATCATGTTCCTGACGATCACGCTCATCGTCATCGTCGCCGCCCTCAACATCATCGCCACGCTGATCCTCATGGTCATGGAGAAGACGAGGGACATCGGGATCCTGATGGCCATGGGCGCGACGCCGCTCCACATCCGGCGGATCTTCTTCTACCAGGGCGCCCTCATCGGCGTACTCGGGACCGTGCTCGGCACGGCTCTCGGGCTCGTCTGGTGCGTCCTGGCCAATGCCTTCGAATTGATCAAGGTGCCCGTGGACATCTACCAGATCTCCTTTGTCCCGTTCCGCATCAAGGCCGTGGACCTGGGCCTCATCGTCGGCGTTTCGCTCCTGATCAGCCTCCTGTCCACGCTCTTTCCTTCCCACCGCGCTTCGAAAACCGATCCCGTGATCGCTTTGAAATATGAGTAGCTTTCTTCGCGCCGTCGACCTGGGGAAGGTTTATCCCCTGCCCAAGGGCGTCCTCGAGGTGTTTCGAGGCCTGAATTTCGAGCTCGAAGCGGGAGACATCGTGGCCGTCATGGGCGCTTCGGGGGTGGGGAAGACCACGTTCCTCAACCTCCTGGGCGCTCTGGACCGCCCCTCGGAAGGAACGGTCTACCTCGAAGGCGAGGACCTCTTTGCCAGGGACGAAAAGGAGCTGGCCCGCATCCGAAACCGGAAGATCGGCTTCGTCTTCCAGTTTTTTCATCTCCTTCCGGAATTCACCGCCCTGGAGAACGTCAGCCTTCCTTTGATGATCGGCGGCCTGGCCAAGGACGCTGCCTTGGCCAAAGGCCTGGAGATTCTCAAGGAGGTGTTCCTCGAGGACAAGGCTCTCTGCCGGCCCGCCCAGCTTTCGGGAGGGGAACAGCAGAGGATCGCGATCGCCCGGGCCTTGATCAACGAGCCTCGGCTCCTCCTGGCCGACGAGCCGACGGGAAATCTCGACTGGAAGACCGGTGAGCATATCTTGAAGCTCCTCCTCGATCTGCACCGGAAAAGGGGATTGTCCTCGATTCTGGTCACCCACAACGATAAAGTCGCCCAATTCTGCCGCAAGCTCTACTTGATGGAACGGGGGGAATTGAAACTTTCCGCCTGATTCCGCCGTTCCAGAAGAGAGGCGCGAGCGGATCCTTTGAAAAAAGCCGCCTCTTATGGTATAAGGAAAAAGCCATGAAAAAGTGGATGATCGGCCTGTTCCTTCTACTGGTTCCCCTTTTAAGCTTCGGGCAGGAGCTCATCGAGCGCATCGATATCTCCGGAAACGAGAAGGTGACCAGAGAGACGATCATGTATTACCTTTCCGCCAGGGAAGGCGACTACTACAGCGAAGACATCGTCAAAAAAGACTTCAAAGTGCTCTGGTCCACGGGCTTTTTTGCGAACATCCGGATCGAGAACGAGCAGGGCGCCAAAGGGAAAATCATCAAGATATATCTTGAAGAAAATCCGGTCATCAAGAGCATCACGTTCAAGACGGGCAAAAAGGTCAAGGAAGAAGACATCGTCAACAAGCTCAAGGAACGGGACGAATATGTCCTTCCGTACTCGTATTACAACCCTTCCAGGATCCAAAAGATCAAGAAGACCGTCGAGGAGCTGCTGGCCGACAAAGGCCTCCACGCGGCCGTGATCGATATCGAAACGACAAAAAAAGGGAAGAGCGAGCTCGACATCGTCTTCAAGATCGACGAGGGCCCCAAGGTCCGCGTCGGCGAAGTCGAGTTCACCGGAAAGCCCAAGCTCTCCCAGAACGCGCTCCGCGAAGCGATGAAGGAGAATCAGCAGCTCAGCCTCTTCTCCTGGGTCACGGGCAAGAGCCTGTACAAACAGAACAAGCTCCCCGACGACCTGGCCAGCGTCAAGAAGGCCCTCCAGGAGAACGGCTACATGGAGGCGACGGTCGGAGAGCCGAAGGTCGAAGAGATCACCGAGCGCAAGTTCCCCTATTTCAAGGCGCGGAAGATGATGAAGCTCAGCATCCCCGTCAACGCCGGCTATCTCTACCGCGTCGGCGACATCAAGATCGAGGGCAACAAGGCCTTCAATACGGCCGGGATCCTCAGCCTGATCAAGCTCCGCAAGGGCGATATCTACAGCACCAAGATCCGGGAGAAGAGCGTCGAGGACATCGGGGAGATGTTCCGCAACTACGGCCACCTCTACGGCCAGGTCATCCCCATCGAGACCCTCGACCCGAAGAACAAGGTCGTCAACGTGACCTATCAGATCGTCGAGAACGACATCTGCTTCCTCCGCCGCCTCGAGTTCCGCGGCAACATCTTCACCAAGGACAAGGTCATCCGGCGCGAGATGGCCCTCCGCGAAGGGGACGTCTTCAGCTTCGCCCAGTTCAAGAACAGCATCCTCCGCATCAAACAGCTCGGCCTGGTCGATCTCGAGAAGGACCCCGAGGTCAAGCCGTCCGCCGACGACCCGACCCAGTTCGACGTGAGCGTCAACGTCAAAGAGCTCCAGCGGAACAACATCCAGTTCACGGCGGGCTACAGCGGCTACGAGGGAACGTTCGTCGCAGCCAGCTATTCCACCGTCAACTTCCTCGGAGCCGGAGAGAATCTGGAGATCACGGCCCAGTACGGCAAACGGATCAAGAACTACGTCTTCGGCTTCACCGAGCCGTATCTGTTCGACCTGCCCGTCACGGCCGGGTTCAACGTATACGACCGGACGGCGATCTACCCCTACCTGTACGACCAGAAATCGCGGGGCATCGATTTCACCTTCGGGGCGATCCTGGTGTTTCCCTGGCGGGTGAACCTCGTCTACAGCTTCCAGTACATCGACGTCAAACAGCCCTCCGAGACCTACGGCTCGGAAGAAGGCTACTATTCTCCGTATTCGTATATGAGCCCCTATTACATGAACATGTACGGCTGGGGCAAATACAACATGAGCTCGCTCACGCCCTCGTTGTACCGGTCCACGATCGACAGCCCCCTGACCCCTTCCAGCGGGACGATGTACCTCCTCTCGCTCAAATACGCCGGGACCTTCCTCGGCGGCGAGATCGACATGATCAAGCCGAACTTCGAATTCACCCACTACCAGCCCTTGAAGCGGGGCGTCATGTCGCTCGGCATTCACGTCGAATACTCGTTCGTCAAGCCCATCGGGGACACCGAGGTCCCGTTCTGGGAGCGGTTCTTCCTGGGCGGAGAGCGGAACATCCGGGGCTACGAGATCTACACGATCGGCCCCCGCGACGAGAACAACTCCAACGTCGGGGGGCTGAAGCAGATCGTCTTCAACGCTGAGCTCATCCTCCATGTCGGCGGAGCGGACAGCCCGCTCTACCTCATCGCCTTTCACGACATGGGCAACGCCTACGCCCTCGACGAGCGCGTCAGCCTGAAGAACGTCTACACGTCCACCGGCCTG
>Ga0208828_1000681_pt1 | contig 14710 bp, 15 predicted proteins | sample Kivu_160m_FD_185487 | JGI IMG/M metagenome (GOLD analysis project Ga0208828, IMG submission 185487) | Freshwater microbial communities from Lake Kivu, Western Province, Rwanda to study Microbial Dark Matter (Phase II) - Kivu_160m (SPAdes)... | ecosystem: Environmental > Aquatic > Freshwater >... | reverse complement strand
TGAGGAATCGGAGAAGATCATTCCGATCAACACCGAGAGCGGGCGCTATTTCGTCTATTTCGACCCTTTGGATGGTTCCTCGAACGTTGCCCACGGCCTGCCAGTTGGTTTCTTGTTCGGCATTGCCAAGAGGAACCTGGAAGGCCCTGAGGACGGGCACCTGCGGGCCGGAAAGGACTACATCGCCGCTGGCATGTTCGTGATTCCGACGGGCACATTTACCCTCGCGCTCAAGGACGCGGGCACCTGGCGGTTCCATATCGATGAAACCATGGAGTTTCTCAAGCCCACCCGCATGGTCCTTCCAGAAGATTCCAAGGATTGGGAATTGTCATTCAATGTAGCCAACCGATATACCTACGCTGAAAGGGTTCAGGATTGGATCGAACAGAATCAAAGGAAATACGCCTTCAGGTACCTCGGTGCCTTAGCCGGAGATTTCCACCGGATCCTTTCGAATGGTGGCATGTTCATGTACCCAGCCATTGTCAACCACCCGGATCCCAAGAAGAACAGGGCCCAAGGAAAACTCCGCCTCATGTACGAGGCAGCTGTCGTCGCCTTCATGTGCCAAGAGGCCGGAGGTACGGCTGTGGATGAGACGGGCACACCGATCCTTGACATCCAACCGAAGGAACCCCACCAGCGAACCGCCCTCTATGTCGGCTCGAAGCCAATGGTGAACGATATCGCTCGGGTCCTACTCGGCTGAAGACACATAAGGCACCGTCTAGGGTTCGATTGCTTAGGGAATCATCGGTGGATTCCACCGTAATGCGTTCGTGATCCTTCGTGTGTGTGGGTCTTATGGTGCGCACACACACAAAGCGTGGATGAACGACGGTTCAGATATCGAAGAAAAGCAACCTAAGCGCTTGGTTCTGTGAGAGACGATTGAAGCTACCTGTACAGGACAAGTAGCTCCCCAACAACGACAACGAGGACTGCAAGAACGATGATCGCGATCATCATGTTTCTTGTTGTTGTGCCGGGCACTTCCACTTGTTTGCCCCATTTTTCCTTGTTAACCAAGCCAAGTATCGTGTATGTGACTCCCATCACAAGGAAGAATCCACCAATCGAAAGAGAGACTTCCTCATGCAGAAACCAAGGCAGAAGTAGAAGGGAGACCCCGATTGCGAGCCAGACAACCCCCATCACAAAGTAATTGCGATAATCCAAACGTCTCGGCTGCTTCCGTTTTCGGACCACCACAACCATCACAACTGCTAACAATACTACGATTACCAGAATAGTAACCAGTATCCACGGAATGCTGTCCAATGACATCTCCGGAAGATTTTCTTCGTTCAGGATTTGAGGCTTTGGATGCTTTTCGGAACTTGGCAGAGGAATCGGTGGTGGGTAGGCTGGTGCGGGCGTCCAGAATTGAACCCTCGTCATTGGCAGTTTTTTGGTGGTGGTGTGTATCCCTTGGTGCGAGCATCACAATTTGAACCCTCGTGGTTGAGTGGTTTTGTGTGTGTGAGCACCACTGACCCCACCTTGTATAGGGGTCAGTTCCGTTCATCAGTTCATCTGGATTTCGAAAGGCTATTCTCCCCGTAGGGTCTGGTTACAGATCGGAGGGAAACTGACTATGAGGAAGAAAATGGCGCTGGCCGCCATGTTGGCTATTCTGGTCGCAATCGTCGCCTTATTCTTGATCATACTTCCACAGCAATAGATAGGATTCGGACTTAGGCTAGGATTCCGATTTCCTGCTTGGTCGCCACTTGTATGGTCGATCCGCCTATCGCTCGAGGATTATTCTTACTTGTGACTATCGATGCTGGAATGCTACATCTCCTCCGTCGTCATGTCGTTGTTCATGTGGCAGGAGGAATCACGGGCGCAATTTGAACCGTCAGGTCTGGCTTGATTTTGTGTGTGTGGGGTCTTGTGGTGCGAGCGCCCGAATTCGAACCCTCGCAGAAGTGATTGTGTTGAGGGGAGTTGGTGCGCGCCAATGGGACCCGAGGGAAAGCGTTGATCGGATTTCTAGTATGCGAACGGGACGCCCAAGTCTATGAGCTCTCGCTTCACAGTCCCGTAGAGCTCAGCATACTCTTTCGTTGGTGCTATTCTCTTCACATCGTAGCATTCTTGGAACGTCTTCCCCAGGGGCGCCTCTGCGATTCCCCTCTCATACTTGGACACAATCTTCTTGACCAGGTGGTTCGCTTCGGATCTCTTGATGCCGGATTCTGCTGCTCCGCATCCGACCTCACATGCCATCTTGGCTTCCATCGGAGTGGCTCTGTTCTTGTGCTTGTTTCTGGCGACGGCCATCTCCCAGAGATTCGCTCCAGACACGACGCTCGCTAGGGCGTGTGCTGCGGCCTCGTAGAGAACCATTGGAGTGCATGGTCCTGCGGCAGCGAATCCGTTTGACAGTGAGATCAGGGGGGAATTCCTGGCGAGCGCTTGGTAGACGAGGCTTATTCCCCACAGAAGCTCTCCCGTCGTGTTGTGCATTTGCCTAATGTGGAATGGGAAATAGTTCAGGTAGTGGGCCTGATTGACCATCAAGCCCTGGATATGGTACGCTGCTCCGACAACGGCCGTGCCCTCTGGTCCTCCACAGTATCCCCCCAGCATGGGCCCGGTCAACGCGCCGACGAAGGAGCCGTATTGGTGAAAGTGAACCATCTTGTTCAGCAGAGAATAGTCAACCTTCAGCTCCGAGATGGAAGCCACAAACCTACCATCAGTCAACCGCTCTCCCCACATCGGACTGCTAGCCGCCACCTGCGCGGCGTCGGATTGTGCGGTTCCCACGCCCTGCAGGAAGATGCCGGGCCTGCCAACTCTCCTTGCCGCTTCCCTAAACATCATGGCGTGAGCTACAGCGCCCTTCGTCTCGTACGGCGCACCAGCCTTGATGCTTCTTCCCTCAACCTCTTCGAGAATCGGCGCGCACACGCCATCTGCGAGCGGCTCCTGCAGGTAAGCCATCGACATCGGAACGAACAGCTCCTCATCACAAGTGATGTCGGGACTGAACAGACAGAAAGGTCGTCTTGAGTCCTCTATCTTCCTGTTCGCCATCTCTCTGGAATCCTTGCCATATCCTACAGTGTACCTTCCAGGGAAGTTCGCCATCGCCTCACGAATCTCGTTCTCATCGAACCGTATTCTTCTGTGTGTGCTCGTGCAGAGGGTGCCAACCTCCAGATACAATTCGAGGGCAGCTTTCCAGAGGTCGTCTGCCATGGAGTCGTCCGAGGGCACGAGGTTCTCGGGATCGTACTTCATGTCGTATTGTTTGATCACGTCTTTGATTCTCGGGACGAGCACTTTGAGTTCGAAGTCTTTCTCGAGGCAGATGGGGCCTGTCTCAGCCCTGTCTAGGACCTCGTTCATTCTCCAGGGAGGTGTCATGGAATCACCTTTCGTGGGCAAGCTTCTGAGCTAGCCTAACTCCCTGTTCCGCCGTCTCCGCCCAACCATCAGCTCCGATCTGCTGAGCCCACTCATTCGTCGTAGGTGCACCTCCAATCAGGATGAGGTACTTCTTCTTGAGATCCATCTCGTTGAGGAGGTCCATCACTTCCTTCTGTGCAGGTTTGGTGGTTGTCATCAGAGCAGACAACGCCATCATGTCAGCATCCGTTTGGTTGGCTCTTTCAATGAACTTCATCGATTCCACATCCTTCCCCACATCGTAAGTGTCAAAACCATTCACTTCCAGCAGAAGAGCGACGATGTTCTTCCCGATGTCGTGGATGTCACCTGAAACGGTCCCTATCACAACCTTGCCCACCCTTGCAGCGGGGGATCTTCCTCCGCTCTCTTGCCTTATTCTGCTGGTCAGAACGCGGCTTGCTGCTCTCATGGCATCGGCGGCCGACATCAGGTCGGTCAGGAAATACTCACCTTTCTCGAATTTCTCGCCGACGGACTTGATTGCTGGGAAGAGATCCTTCTCTAGGATCTGTATTGGGTCCAAGCCGGCGTCCAAGATTTCGCGTGCCGCTTTCTCAGCATCGTCTTCTTGACCGTTGATGATGGATTCCTTAAGCCTCTCAACCGTCTCCGAGTTCAATCGATTCCCCAGCATAGTCGATAGACTCGTTCACTCGCTATAACGCTTGTTCGGGTGACTGTCACCTTTGTTCTGTGTGCTGGAATCAAGGGTGTGGTACATAGTGTGGTACACACTGGTTTTGCGGTTTGAGTGAGCGAAGGGTGGAGGGTACCCCCCTATAGGGGGGGTCCATCAATACCATCCCTATTCTCAGATCCAATCCGATTAAACCGAGCCAGAAGACGCGGAACCGCTCCAATCATACGCACGGTTCATCTGAATCTTCACGCAATTGGTTTCAACTGTTATGCGAGACCTGAAACGAGCCCAGTCAGCCGAGAAGATGCTGAAAGGTTTCCGAGCATACTACAACTTCGTAAGACCGCACATGACGCTAGACGGACACACGCCAGCACAGGAAGCCGCAATACCAATACAACGAGTAACAAACAGATGGCTGCACCTAATCAGACAAGCCGTAGGACACAGGAACTAAGTGATGAAGAAGAGGCCAGAAAACTGAGGGGTTTTACCGGCGCATTTGCTTTAGGTTTTGGTGGTCTGCCCATGCTAGCAGTTCGTGAAGGTCATGTTCGACATCAAACCGGTAGGTCTGCGCGTTGCTAATCTTTCTTGAACGCTTAACGAAGCCATACTTGACTAACTTCGTGACTGCTTTTTGCACAGTCTTGAATGTCAAGCCGGCGGATTCAGCTAGCATTGGCACGGTCTGCTCCATGTTGCCAACTATTCGCGCTTGGTCTAGGACACGCGCGATGGGGCCTCCAAATACTTCGGTGAATGGCCCGCCTTTCATATCTTTCAATTCTCAGACTCCCACACGTGTCATCATCATGACGACATATCATGATATGACCGCGGTATTAAGCATTGTGCGTGATTCCGTAGATAATGGAATGATTTCCAATGGTATTTAGGGAAGGTACCCTGCTGCATGCGAAGGGATTCATCATCAACAAACTCTTTGATGGTGGTCGCATAGGGGGTAATCACCTCCCCGTCCAGTTATTGCCCGCGGGATATCCTCCCAAATATCGATATCTAGTTAGGGAGGCGTTTGAGCTTCTGAAGTGTGAAAATCCATCACCTATTCAAGTCGCCCCACATCGAACTGGTCGCGGTACCTCTCCGCATGTCTGCCTAGTTCCGATTCGATTCTGGCCTAGGGGCGTGAGAGGCCTGATGAATGGCTATAGAAAGTCTGTAGGCCGTCAGCCCTACGGCAGAGACCTCAAGACGCTTCTTCCCCTCGGACATAGCTAAGACCACTCGCTAAGTTAACACCGCACCTATAGGGGGGCCATCAATACCATCCCTATTCTCAGATCCAATCCATGTAGACCGAGCCAGAAGGCCACAGAAACCGCCCCAATCACAAGTACGATTCATCTGAACCTTCACGCAATTGGTTTCGACTGTTATTCGAAACCTGAAACGAGCCCAGTCAGCCGAGAAGATACTGAAAGGCATCCGAGCATACTACAGTTTCGTAAGACCACAGATGACGCTAGACGGACACACACCAGCCCGAGAAGCCGCAATGCCAATACAACTAGGAACGAATCGTTGGCTCGACTTGATCAGGCAAACTGCAAGAGCTACGCGAAGCCGTTAGTCAGTTGATTGATCCTGACTCTCGTCAGGTTTGTACCTTCCGTTTGTCGCAAGTAGTCTGAGAAGCTCACGATCCTCAAGCGCGAGCTCTCTAAGCAACTCGGCATTAGGACCCTTCGCTTTCTCCATGTTCAATCCAATCCTGAACTTGCTCAACACTCTTGGTCTCAATGCTACTGATAAGAAGATGTGTTCGTTTCAGCGTGGACCGTTCGGTCGATGACGCTCTGAATGGCTCCGGGGCTGAGCAGAAGTCTGTGAGGATGCTTGCCATCCCCAACGTCCAAGACGGCGATATTCGCGTCGGTAACATCCGCAACAGATGGATACCCAAGGCACCGATCACCGAATGTCTCCGCGAGGATAGAATAGGATCAACCTTCGCCCTGGCGATTCAAATAGCACCAGGCTCAGAAGGCAGAGAAGCAAATCATACTAGATATACTCCTTCAGAGGATAGGCCTCTGACGCATTGCGAACTTGACGGGAAAGTGTTGTGCCATTGAAGGATTTCAAGAACTCTAAGTGGCGAGAAGAGGTAGACAAGGCCGTAGGAACGATACGTGAGAACGAGATTAGATTCGCGCGACTCCAGTTCATAGACATAAACGGGATCCTGAAGAGCCTTTCCGTACGGACAAATGACATTGAATCAGTTTTCGAGAATGGCCAACCCTTCGATGGTTCGTCCATCACCGGATACAGGCCGATAGAGGAATCGGACCTCGTCGCCTATCCGGATCCAAGCACTTTCTCAATCATCCCGTGGCGTTCCAAAGAGAAGTCGACATGTCGGTTCATCTGCGACATCTACACGCCCGAAAACACGCGGTTCGAAGGAGATCCCCGCTTCGCTCTTGAAAGAGCCACGCAAGAGTGCAACCGGGCGGGGTTCGAATTCAAGTGTGCTCCGGAACTGGAATTCTTCCTCGTGAAAGAAGAAGCAAATCCCATGCCCACGCCAATTGATTTGGGCGGATATTTCGACCTGCATCCGGGAGATCTCACGGAGGATATCCGCCGAGAGATCGCTGACACCGCAGAGGCGTTTGGAATAGGCATAGAACTTGCTCACCATGAAACCGCGCTCGGACAGAACGAGATAGATTTCAGATATGACGAAGCGCTCACAACCGCGGACCGCGCTGCAACCATGAAGATGGTCACGAAGGCCGTTGCGGCTAGAAATGGCTATGTGGCCACATACATGCCGAAGCCTTTTCCGAACGTCAACGGGTCGGGCATGCACGTTCACGAGAGCATGTGGACAACCAACGGTTCCGAGAACCTATTCTACGACGACAACGAAACAACAGGCTACCTGTCGAAGACGGCTCTCCACTTTATCGGAGGCCAGCTAGCCCACGGCCGCGAAATGTGCGGAGTCCTCGCGTCCTGGCCGAACTCCTACAAGCGACTCGTTCCAGGGTACGAGGCACCCGTCTATGTTGCGTGGGCCTTCAGGAATAGATCTCCACTGATCCGCGTCCCGAATTTCGGCAAGAGGAAGAGTGCCGCACGTGTTGAGATCAGGTGCCCCGACCCTGCCGGTAACCCGTACCTTCAGTTCGCTGTACTCTGCTTGAGCGGTCTCGACGGCATACAAAGGAAGATAGAACCGCCGGAACCTACTGAGTTGAACGTCTACAAGCTGACGTACGAGGAACGGAAGGAACGCGGGATAGTCTCACTGCCCGAATCCCTGTCGGAAGCGTTGAAGGAGATGGAGAACAGTCAGCTCGTCAGGGAGGCGCTTGGTGAGACTCTGTACGAGAATTACCTGCGCGAGAAACACCGCGAGTGGGACTTGTACAGGACACAGGTTACTCCCTGGGAAGTTGAGAGATACATCAGAAAACTCTAGGTCCACCCGAACAAACATTTCATCGCATCCGCATATCATTCACGCACGCCTGAGAGAAGAGACGTTAGGCCCAAAAGGAGCCCATTCAATGACGCTCTGGACGGCTCCGGGGCTGAGCAGAAGTCTGTGAGGCGCTTCTTCAACAATCCGGTTGGTCCCAGTCGAACGTCAGCCACTACAAGACATGATCAAGGTCTAAGTATAAATAGCACAGGTATAAAATAATGACCATATGCCCGGAAAAATAGACTTCATAACTCCCACGTTCATGATCGTGTTTGGGCTGTTCCTCTCAGACCCCATGCAAGACTACCATGAAAGAGAGGTTATGCGAAGAACGAAAGTAAGCAAGGGGTCTGCCAACAAGATACTGCGTCTGCTCTCAGGCCTAGGCCTTCTGATGAGAGAAAGGAGAGGTAGAATGATGTTCTACAGGCTCAATCGCACCGAGGCCACAGTGAAGCAATTCAAGGTACTGGTCACCGTCTACGCATTGAAGGAACTAACAGACCACGTGAAGGAAGAGTGCAGAAGAATTGTCCTGTTTGGCAGCTGTGCCCAAGGAACGGACACGAAGGATAGCGACATAGACCTATTCGTTCTGACCTCAGCAAAGAGCTCGGTCAGGAAAAAGATGCACGATTTCAACAGGACCAGCGACAGAAAGATAACCCCAGTAATAGTCGACATGAACGAGTTGACGAAACTGAAGCGAGAAGACAAGCCGCTCTATGACAACATAGAGAGGGGGATGGCGCTGTGGGAGAAAGAATAGGTTCTGAGCTCGCCAGATTGCTGAGAGAACGGAAGCTGCTTAGAATCAGAGCGGACAGAAGACTGGTTCTGAAGGAGATGGAAGCAGCTAGCTACGACCATACAAGAGCGAGAAGATCGCTCGATGATGACGATGCAAAATGGGCCATTGTGGAAGCATACTACTCGATGTTCCACGCGGCACGTGCACTCTTGTTCAGCAAGAACCTCAGGGAAAAGAGCCACAGGGCGCTTCTTGCTGCTTTGCGCGAGTTGTTCCGAACCTCGATACGACCAGAGTTTTTTGACGCATTTGAGCATGGGATGGACATGCGAGAGGAAGCCGATTACTCAATGATATACTCCGAAGAAAGCGCGGTGGAACTCATAGAAAGTGCACAGCGGTTCCTGCTCGAAGCCAAGCGCACGCTCAGGATTGGAGACTAACAACTCAGAAACCAAATCACGGAACGCCGGACCAAGATGTGTGGCAGCAGGCCCGCGGAGATGCAAGCCCCGGTTGCCAGCTTCCTTGGTAAGACGAGGGTTCCTATTTGCTCCTCGGCGTCAGTTGCATTTTTCGGGCGAAGTTCACTAGGTCATGTAGATGGTTCTCGACGTTGAATCTGTAGGTTTGGGCGTTGCCAACCTTTCGACCTTTCTTGACAAGTCCTAACCTTTCAAGCCTCTCCAATGATGACTGAACAGTCTTATAGTCTAGTTCTGTCGAGTCGGCAAGCATGCGGACCGTTTGCTCCATGTTTCCGACCAAAACTGATTGGTCAAGCACCCTTGCTATCGCTCTCCCATGCGGATCTCCGAATAGATTGGTCAGGGGGCCCATCTCCGCCATCAATCTCACCATGTTACATAGCGCCAAGCCCCTCAATATAAGGTTGTAGTACATTACACGGAGAGTGGATTGCATTACAATAGCAAAGAGGGGCAACCCAACACATGTCCGAGGATTCATTCTCTACAAACTTTGGCTCAGTCATTGCTGGATCAGCAAAGGGCGGCATCACAGACACATAGATTTGGAGGATGATTTGCCCACAAACTACGACAAGAGATTCAAGGGCACAATTCTATCGGAACCGAGAATCTTGCACGCTCATGGCTATGTCTCGATTTTCAAGTCTGAGGGTCGAGACGTCATATGTGCCGTTCTATCTGAGGAATGCATACGCGGGGGGTTGCCGATAGTGAACGCCTACCTCAAAGCGGTAGGAGAGGAACCGCTGGAAGGCACTATTCGGGAGATCATTACAGGTAAGCGGTCAGCGCCGGCAACCCCACTTACGCCGGAGGAACTTCGCAAGTACGCCCGAATGCACCGGCAGGCAAGGACCTAAGGACCCCAGCTCCGCTCTAGTTACCGCCGACCAAACCGCAACGCAACCCCTCACTATCCTACGAGAAGCGGGTACCCCCCTATGGGGAGGTTCATCAATACCATCCCTATTCTCAGATCCAATCCGGGCAAGCCGATTGAGAAGGCCATAGGAACCGCCTCAATCACAAGTACGATTCGTCCGAATTGTGACACAATTGATTCGGGATTGTGACACAATTCACACACATGCCCCCCAAGGACGCGGGAATGTACGAGAGGCTCACGCTGCACGTCCACCCTTGCAAACGTCGGCCGAGGAAACCCGTGACAAGGAACTCGGAGAAATCCCCACAACCGTCGCAACGCACGTCCCGAGCTTGCGAAAGCCTTGAAGAAAGTCAGGCCAGTTTATGCAACAACGAAGGAAGGCGAGCTGGAGCGACTGCTCAGGGAAGCCGAACACCAATTCGGTGACCGGGAAACATGAGCTAATCCGTTGTCGAGAGTCGGATTCCAGATATCTCCATCACGTGACCTCGGCCAAGACGCCTACGTGGAATCTGCCCGCCATGGTCGGCTTCCTGGTCATGATCCGTCAGTCATTTGCTGTAGTCTCCACTTCATGCCAGGATGGTCTCTCAGATGGTCCGCGTTCGGGAAGAGTAGACCAATGACGTATTTCTTGTTTTCAAAGAGGCTGTCCAGAAAGCTGAATTCGTCAGGATCGAGCTTGAACAGCTCATGACAGAAGTCCCCAACAGTTCTCTTGGCCTCAGATAGGTTGAACCCCGCATCGTGGACGAGGTAGGGGCGCAAATCTGTAGCCACCTGTTTCTCGGTTATGACATCCGCAGGATTCTTCAGGAGATCAGCTCTGAAATCCCAAGGGATCTCAACGCAGCAAGAGAACACGGTGCACTTTCTAAGTGTCGAAGTGTCGATCTGATCGCTGGATCTGGCAAGAGCGCAGGTGTCAAATAGGTCTCGCGGCGCATGCCGCTTGATAAGCGCCTCTATCTTGGACCCGTAGATCTCCTGCTTTGATAGAGTTCGAATCTGTTCTGGACCTGTTCCGAAAACGTCAATCGGCTTCACCTCGACAGTCTGGAATATCGGAACACGGGAAGAAACGTAGTTAACCTCAACCTTCAACCTGTCGGCGCTTCCAAAGATGTTGTTGTATTTCGCCTCGAATCTGTCTAGGGCATACTCGTTGAGATATGCATCCACTGCGTAGCCACCGGACTTCAGTATCTCTGTGATGCGCTGTCTCACGATCTCCCTGTCTTTCGCCATGTTGTTCCTGTCACCGTTCCGAGTCAAGACAAGATCGAGATCTATCGAAAGTCGTGGGAGCTGCGAGTAGCAAAGGTTGATAGCAGTCCCGCCTCTCAAGGCCAGATACTGGTTCAGTTCCCCTCTATTGACTTCGGACAGAATGTCAATCAGCCTATACAACTTCTCAAGCGGCCAAGCCGGGAACCCTGTCTTTCCCGATATCTGATCGAAGTAGCGTCTATTTGGGACCTCACGCAAAGCGCAACGTCTCTTCCAAGTCTACTGGAACTATCAGGTTCCACTGTCTTTCCAGTCTTCCCGATCCTTTCTCTGTTAGAAAGTAGTAGACTTTGCTGGACAGGTTCGCCCGTATCGAGTCTAATTCCTTGTCGTCGAGATGCCAGCTTTCTCTTATCTCGTTTCGAGACAAGAAGAAGCCAAGCTTGTGAAATAGGACTTTCTTCCGTTCTCTGGTTGCATAGTCATAGAGTCTGTGGAAGTTGATGTTCTTCATCGACACTAGGCTTTTGAAGACTTCCTCAACTCCGCCAGCGAGATCTATGCGGTCTATGCAGTCGAGTATCGTCTTTTCCCTGTCTGTGACTGTGAGTTGTGAATTGCCCCATATCGTTCTCTCTGTGCCTGTCAATTCTCGCCTGGGTATCCATTTGTAGTGTACCCTCTCGTAGCTGAAACTTCTGAATTGCCTTGGCGAGGCCAAGTCGACTGTATTGTAGGTTGCCGTGTTCGCAGCTCCATGGAGTTCCAGTGCCGAGTGGTATGCTAGGCAATATGGGTGAGTAATCTTGCGTGCGAGAAGGAACTTATCCGCAGCCGGTTTCTGATCGTCCATGTGCTCTTGGGGGACTATCTCGTAGAGTCCCTTTCGCACCCTCACCACCTGTCTTGAGCTCACTAGCTGCTTGAGCGTATTCATGCAAGTGGCCTTGTTTGGGATGAGAACGAGCGCTTCCGTGGTTGTGAAGAACCGGTCACTTAGGAAGGCCCTATACAGCTTGGAGGTCATTACTACCATCTTATTGACGCAATTACTATATAATATGGCTATTTCGTCAAGTTTATGGTAGCCCCAATTACCAAACCATTGACGAAATGACTATCCTAGATAGCAACTCCGTCAATCCTCCGGTAACTCTCCCAAAGACACGACCCGTCAACTCAAGCTGACGCGCCCGCGAGGCCTAATTGGACCTCAGCCGTGTGATCAGAAACCTACTAGTGAGCCTGCGCGAGGCGGGCTGTAGAGTTCTGGCGAGCATAGGCACCCGGTGGGCTAGGATGAAGCGCTTGACCGGGCGATAGGGACCAACGTTGGGCACTCTGACCTTTGCGGCGGCGTTGAGAAGCAGGGTGGCTTACACCCTTGTTTTTGTGGCTGTCACCTTTGTTCTGTGTGCTGGAATCTAGGGTGTGGTACACAGTGTGGTACACACTCGTTTTGCGGTTTGGGTGAGCGAAGGGCGGGGGGTCCTCCCTATAGGGGGAGTCCATCAATACCATCCCTATTCTCAAATCCAATCCATGTAAATCGGTCCAGAAAGCCGCGAAGCCGCCCTAATCATACGTACGATTCGCATGAATTGTTATACAGTAGATTTGGACTGTTATACGATTCACGCACATGCTCCTCAAGGACCCAGCGAATGTAATCGCAGCGACTTTTTCCCCGTTTGTTCCCTTACGAATGAGGATGGAGGAGTTTCCTGACTTGGTCGAAGACCGATTTGCCCATTCGCGGAAGCGATGTAGGCGCTGGGAAAGTAGCCAACCCCATTAGAGCAGATCGACCTTGGTGAAGTTCTGCCGACGATGCGGCACATACATACCGACTGGACGCAAGTCATGCCCAAAGTGTCGAGCCGATGTCGATCCTCAGGTGCAGCTGAAACAGCTTCGACCCACCGAGCTTACCGTCCAGGATGTCCTCGAGTGCTTCCCAAGCAGTTCATTGAGACCATATCAGAGAGAGACCGTAGAGCGTATGGTTGAAGCTTTCAGCTCGGGAAAGAAATGTGTGATCCTCACAGCTCCGACAGGGTTCGGCAAATCATACGTGAACACCTCATTCACCTCCGTTACTCGTTCATTCTACGCGACGCCGCAGCTGGCGCTGATTGATCAGATGCTTAGGGATCCATCCCTGAGAAGTAGGTTCGTGGAGATTAAGGGACGCAGAAACTATCCCTGCCACTACGAACCGCGGCGAAGTGTCCACGTGGGGAGATGTGTCACTGAAGGCTACGAATGCAAGGAACGCTTCGAAGTGTGCCCATACTGGATTCAGAAGGCGAGAGCGATTGAGGCTCCGAGTGTGTTGCTGAGTTTTGCGTATCTTGTGGCTGAAGGCCAGACGGAAGGCCACAGCGAAAGCTACCTTGGAACAAGAACACTCCTAGTACTCGACGAAGCCCACAACATCGAAGAAGAATGCCTCAACCACGTGTCTGTGAACGTGACACCGTTCACGATTCCAAGCGAAACCTACGCCAAAGTCGTCCCACAATTGCGGGAAGTCAAGACCGAGAAACAACTCGACAGACTGTTGGAAACGGTCGAAGCGAGTCTGGCAGCACAGCTTGAGCAGGTGCGTAAGATCGCGGAAACCACTGGGCTTTCAGTCATGCAAGCAGAAGACATGGAACGAATCGGACGATACCTCGAAGCATACCAGCTCTACGAGTCATCCAAGTCGGAATGGGTGTGGCAGATCAAGGGTGACCAACTATTCGTGCAGCCTCTGTTTGCGAGAGAATTCATGAAGGAGCTCATCTGGAAACGCGCCGAACACTACATCATCTCATCCGCCACGATTCTCAACCCGCGAGAGTACGTGGAACTGATCGGGCTGCATGACTTGCTGAAAGACGATGAAATCTGTATCCTGCCTCAAGTGCCGAGCACCTTCCCCGTTGGGAATCGTCCTGTATTGGATCGAACGGTGGGCCCGCTATCTAGGGCTGGGTGGGAGGAGAACATGCCCAAGGCGGTGCGGGCTGTAGAGGAGATACTGAGAGAAGAGAGAGGCAACGTGGCGATACACTGCCACAGCTACGATCATCAGAGAGCCGTATTCGAGAACCTATCTGAGGACCTTAGGAGGAGACTCATCATTCACACGAGAAGGGACCGCGAGGAGAGACTCGGAGAATGGATGCAGTCACGTGGTAAGGTGTTTGTCTCGGTCGCCTTCAATGAGGGGCAAGACTGGAAGTATGACGTGTGCGACGCACAAATACTTCTGAAAGTACCATTCCCAGACCTCGGCGACAAGCGAGTCAAGAGACGACTCGATATGGGCCGCCAGCAATGGTACAACAATCAAGCCATGCTGGAAGTGATTCAAGCGTACGGCCGCGCCGTTAGGGCTGAGGATGACAAAGCAAGATCCTATGTTGTGGATGGAAGCTTCCAGAGACTCGTCGGAAAGTGCTGGCATTTCATCCCCGAATGGTTCAAAGAGGCACTACCTCCATCCCTTGTCCCTAGTATTCAGACTCGGGAGACGTGAGCTTGGAAACGGTCTCACGCTCCTCAAAGAAGAGTGTTCGAGCCATGCTGGTTTCAGATGGAAGAAGATCAGCGACTTCGATCCAGCCATTAGATCGGCTATGAATGCCAGCATCTTCTTCAGAACTAAGTATTCTGGAGATCTGGATGCAATAACCAAGGTGCTTGGAAGCGAATTCTCAAAGATTGCTACGAATGTCCCAGTAGCCTATTCGATCTTTCATTTGGCAGACGTGGGCGAACCGTTTGTGGTTGCGTGGCGTCCCACATATGCACAATCATAGAG
>Ga0208828_1000680_pt1 | contig 14717 bp, 14 predicted proteins | sample Kivu_160m_FD_185487 | JGI IMG/M metagenome (GOLD analysis project Ga0208828, IMG submission 185487) | Freshwater microbial communities from Lake Kivu, Western Province, Rwanda to study Microbial Dark Matter (Phase II) - Kivu_160m (SPAdes)... | ecosystem: Environmental > Aquatic > Freshwater >... | reverse complement strand
GACGGCGGTATTGCCCATTTCCTCCTCAATTCGCAGCAACTGATTATATTTTTCTATCCTTTCCCCACGGCAGGGAGCGCCGGATTTAAGATGACCGGTTTCCATTGCGACTGTGAGATCAGCGATGTAACTATCCACTGTCTCGCCACTGCGGTGTGAAACCATGGGCACAGGTATCATGTTGCTCTGTGAGCCATTGAGGTATCTTTAAAGCGGCAGGCCGACCGCATTGGTTTACCTCTTGAATCCAGTATTTCCCTCCCATGCATTGATTTTATACGCGTATCCATTTAACGCCTCCATCTGTTATAAAAGCGAATAAACTCAACCCACCCTCCCGTCCAACCGGTTGCGAGAATAAGGGCTGCTCTACTTTCATCGGTTTCCGTGCTGCGGAATTCCCAGCGAAAAGACCGGGCAAACAATTTAATCTGTTCGGCAAGATACCTGATAAACTCCCGCTCTCTGCTGATATGCGTATAGCCGTTGTGCAATATCTCCTGAACCAGATGCAGCCTGCAAAGAACACCACCTACATTATTTTTATCATCGTTGCAGCGAGGGCAGATGAAATCACGCCAGTATAACTCTGTTTCATCGGCAAATTGCAGCAGGTAATCTACCTCCCTGCCACGGGCCAATGTTTTATCCATGGCATAGCCCTTGCTTTGAAGATTGTATCCGAGGGCGCACATGAAGCAATCCTTCCTACCTCTTAAATGCATGGCTGCCAGCCAGGGTAATCTGTTTCTTGTCAGGCAATTACGCGCGAGCTCGATCAGGTCAGCCATCAATATACTGGGGCCGTGCATAAAATTATGATGAAAAGAGGACTCAACTATCAGCCAGGCCAGATAATGCCGCTGGCAAAAACCCCAGGACCTCCTCAATTGACTGCGCACAAACGGATTCATGATGGTCCCCTGCATAAAATACCACAGATAGTATATTTCACCATCGGAGAGCAATTCATGGGTATCATGATATGCAGGGGTAATTTGCTTCAGAGGAACAAGCCAATGCTTATCAACCATATTTCGCACATTTCATTAACGTGAAATCAAAGCGCGCAGATGGAATAATCTACACATTCGAACCGGACATCTTATTTAGACAGGTTGTCTTCGAATTGATGGAACTGCGACTGTATATTTTGCAGGTTCGACACAGCTAATTGGATTCTATTCAACTCGGGATCGATGCTTTCACTCTTCTCGATCCTTCTCCTGTGCGCAGCAGTAATAGCGCCGGCCGTCGAATCTATTGCTCTCTGTATCTGCCTGTCCATTTCCAGGCCGAAGGAATAAAAAGAATCGGTGATATTACAGACCGTGGCCCAGCGCAGATTGCCGACGTTATGGGAGATAATGGCGTCTATGTCCTCAACCAGACGTTTACGCAATCTTCTCATTCTCACCTTTGCCGGAAGGAGGCTTTCAATCCAGTTCTCAGGCAGCGGGCTCCAGTTAATCCGCCATCCTTCGGTTACCCAGAACGGTTTGTGCTTCAACTCGAGTATGTCTTCGCCGTATGACCTGACATAGCTGATGTCGAATATATCGGCGGCCGCTTTACGCACGGTCTCAACCAGATCTATCAACTGCTGCTGATAAGAACCGATTATAGTATTGACATGACTGTCCATCTGCTGCGCTGTTTTTTCAAGCTCGCGATTAAACACGGTCGGCACAACTTCGCTTATATACTGGCGCGCTTCCTTCTCTACAGAGCCAAAATCTTTAACCTGGCTCAACAACCTGTCAACTTCATCGCATAACTGTTTGTAATACGACCTGAATAGATCGCCTGATTGGTCATTAATAAGCTCAACAGTGCGTTTCTCATCCCCTGCCAGCAGATCTTTGAAGGTTATTTTTTTCTGCTCCGCCTCCTTGAGCTTAATCTGAAAAATTCCTATCCGTTTCTCCAGGTCATCCAGCGGAAGGCTGAGGGACCTTTGCTGCAACTGTATCTGCATCAGAGAATCGCTTACAATATCCTGCGCTTTCCTGGTCAGGGCCAGATTCAAAACATGAGATTTATTATCTATTAAGAAATTCACCAGATGGTTTTCGATTGCTTCCATACCGCTGTCACGCCATATTTCAGCATCCTTGTTCACCCGTGCCTCAAGCCCCTGTTTGGAAGAAGCGCCGAATATCGGCAGGTCGTTCGTGATTTCTATTTGTTCCCCCAGCACTTTCCTTAGAAAAGCGGTGGCTTCCGCCTGCTCGCTATCGCTGAGATAATCGATTTTGTTCATTATGAAGAAGAGCTGCACCACACGGGCCCTGACTGATTTTAAGAATTCTATCTCGACCTGCGTGATGGGCGGATCAGCGGAGATAAGGAAAAAGGCGGCATCGCATTGAGGAATAAACTTGAGCGTTGCTTCGGTATTATGCGCGAAGGTGGATCCTATACCCGGGGTATCTATGAGCACAACTCCGTTATGCAGCAGTGACGACGGATGGCCGACTTCAACCGATTCGACGCCCAGATGGTTCAGAGGATTTTTCTCCTCCGTAACATATGCGGCCAGTATCTTACCAGCCTGTTCACCGTCTGCAGCGGAGAACATCTCCGTCCCTCCTCCGGCATAAACAACCTTGATTGTGCGCTCAGGCGCCCAGGATATGAAGGTGGGCACGGACGTCAGCGGCACCACTGCCGATGGAAGCAGTTTCTCTCCCAGCAAGGCATTAAGAAATGTGCTCTTGCCGCGTTTGAACTGGCCGAGCACGGCCAGATGGAAACGGGATTTCGCCAGACGGTCTCGTATCTCAAATATCCTGTGCTGCTCAACCGACATATCCGTCCCCGCAGAGCCGAGGATTCCGCCCGCCTTTTCCAGCAAAGCATGCAGCGCGACTTCAGCCTTCCTGTATTGATGATCGTTTATACCGGTATTCGTTTCCATGCTAGCTCACAGATATGATAGCGCTTTTAGGATCGAGACGGCATAATACGTATACTCAAGAGACGGGATGCCCATAACGTCCTTCCTGGCGAAACCCCCATTGCCGCGCTGGCATGCTTCAACAAAGGATGTCATCCAGTCGATAAGCTCTATTCTCTGCCCCAGATTGGACAGGCTGTTCGACACCCAGAATATATCCTCGATGAAGTTCAACCGCCATATCCTGGACCTATCGCGGAGATATTTCACGGTAGCCGATAATCCGGACATATCATAGCCTGTAAGCCTGAAAATCTCGGTGGCATAGTATGTTGAAGCAAGTGTAGATAGATTGCCTTTTCCGAATCCGCCGTCCTCATTACCGAACTTCAGAACGAAATCATTTATTCCACGCTGATTGAAATCCATGCCCAGGGCCGTCATTATTTTCAGCACACGATATGTTGTCTCGAGTTCCGAGACCACCTCGATGTCCAGATTCTCAACCGTGCCGAAGCCGCCCATATCATTCCTGAGCTTATTGATCCTGTCTATATAACGGGGCGGCATCTGTACGGGGTATCCCAGGGCGCGCAATGATTCGGTTGCTGCGAACAGTCCGTTGATACTCAGGATGGAGCTGTTTTTCAGTGCCCTGGCAAAGAATCTTTTTGTAGCCGCAGGCTGTTCCGGCCTTAAACCGAGCATCGCGAGAGTCACGACTGCGTAGTAAGTATCCACTGCACTGGAGGGAGGAATGCGCGCAAAGAAATAGCCGCCGTCATCGAGACGGCACCTCTCTATGTATTGCTGTACGCTCTCACGGATCGATCCGGCCGGCATTAATCCCTCATCGCAGCACCGGTTTCAAATTCGATCACTATCATCACCCCGCAGTTAAAATAATATAGCCTCTACTAGTCGACTAGTAGAGGCTATTATCTCGAGGTTCGAGCTATTCGGGATATTATCCCATGGCGAGCCTCATCGCCTTATTCAACCGGCGATATTTTAACAGCCCCCCTGCATGCTGTAAACCGTATATACGGAATCAAGTATAACCGGCAGAGATTTATTTTAACATTAGTACTTGAATGTCTATTGACAAATAAAATAATTGCTCCTAATATAATATTGTCCATCGACCCGCATGGGCGGTGAGTCAAAGTCAGGGTAATTGAATAAAAAGCCCGCTTGGATCAGCGATGACCGAGACGGCGTATACAGAGTGACTGTAATGACCTTCCCGGCTGCTGCCTGGAAGGTTTTTTTATTGCCCTGAAGGCATAGAAAAATGAAACAGACTATTGGAATCATCGGCGCCGGGATGACCGGCACAGCGCTCGCAGTCTGCCTGTGGCAGCGGGGTTACCCCGTCGTAGCCGTCAGCAGCAGGAGCATCGAGTCGGCGCGCCGGCTGTCTTCATTGGTCAGCGGTTGCACGGTATGTGAAGGCCCGCAGCAGGTCGCGGACCTGGCTTCAGTGGTCTTCATCACCACGCCTGATGATGTCATCCCCGATATCGCCGCCGGCGTCAGGTGGCGCCACGGCCAGATCGCAGTCCACTGCAGCGGCGTACATTCCATAGACATACTGGAGCCGGCCGCCGCGAGCGGCGCGCACGTTTGCTGCCTGCATCCGCTGCAGACCTTCGCCGGCATCGAAGAGGCCATCAACAACATATCCGGCTCCACCTTTGCGCTGGAGGGCGACGAAGTCGGGCTGGCGGCTGCCACCGAAATGGCGCAGGCGCTGGAGGGCAATATCATCCTGCTCAAGGCGGGAGACAAGGTAAAGTACCACATCGCCGCCGTCACGCTATCCAACTACCTGGTCGCGCTGATGAAAACCTCGGCCGACCTCTGGCAGTCCTTCGGCATACCGCAGGAGGAGGCCGTCAAAGCCCTGTTGCCCCTGCTCAAGGGAACGGTCCGGAATATCGAGCGGGTGGGCATACCGGGCTGCCTGACCGGTCCCATCGCCAGGGGAGACGTCGAGACCGTCCGCAAGCATGTCAACACGCTGGCGACGGAGCAGCCGGATAGAATAGGCATCTATTGCATGATGGGGCTGAAAACGCTGGAGATCGCCCAGGCCAAGGGGAGGATCAGCCTCGAGACCGCCGATGAGATACGTGCCCTGTTGAACGGGATGGGTGAAACAAAGGCGCCCGACTACAGGGATATCTTCAATAATTACGACCTCGAATTCGCCTCCAGGTATCTGTCGATGTCGACCGGTGAATAAAGGTGTACTCAAATAGTCAGGACCGGCAAGGAGATAAAAGGATGTCAACTTTCAGGACCATGCTCAAAAGCAAAATACACCGGGCCAGGGTGACCGACTGCAACGTCGATTACGAGGGCAGCGTCACCATCGACAGCGACCTGTTGAAAGCCGCCGATATACTGCCCTACGAGAAGGTTGAGATCCTCAATATCAACAACGGTGCCAGGTTCAGCACCTATACCATCGAGGGTGAGCCGGGCTCTGGCTGCATTTGCCTGAACGGCGCCGCGGCCAGGCTGGCCAACCTGGATGACACGGTCATTATCCTCACCTACCACGAGGTCCTTTCCGGCGAGGCCGACAAGATCAAGCCGCGCCTGATTTACGTGGACCGCCGCAACCGCATCACGTCCGCTAAAAACGTGGACTCCTGGATGGACGATCTGATCGCGGCAAGGTAGCCACCCATGCCCATCACGATCAACAAGATCCAGGACCTCAAGAACGCCGGTGAGAAGATCGTCATGCTCACGGCGTACGACTACTCCACTGCCAAAGTCGTCGACGAGGCGGGTGCGCACCTCATTCTGGTAGGCGATACCCTGGGCATGGTCATTCTCGGTTACAGCACCACCATACCTGTCACCATGGACGAGATGCTGCACCATGTCAAGGCCGTGGTGAGGGGCACTGTAAACGCGCTGGTCATCGGCGATATGCCGTTCATGACCTATCAGACCAGTCCCAAAGACGCCCTGCGCAACGCCGGCAGGATGCTCAAAGAGGGAGGCTGCCAGGCCGTTAAATTGGAGGGCGGCGCGGTCATGGCCGAGACCACCAGGCGCATCGTCGGCAGCGGCATACCCGTCATGGGGCACATCGGTCTCACACCCCAGTCGATTCATCAGCTGGGCGGCCACCGCGTGCAGGGCAAGACGACCGATACCGCCAGACGCCTGCTCGGTGACGCGCTGGCGCTGGAGCAGGCCGGGGCCTTCGCCATCGTGCTGGAGCTGGTGCCGATACAACTGGCCAAACTCATCACAAGTAAACTGAGGATACCAACCATCGGCATCGGCGCCGGCCCCTACTGCGACGGACAGGTGCTGGTGATCAACGATATGCTGGGCCTTTTCACCGATTTCGTACCGAAACACACCAAACAATACGCCAGGCTGGCCTCGACCATGAAGGACGCCGTCTCACAGTACTGCGCCGAGGTGAAATCCGGAGCCTTTCCCTCGGACGAATACGCGGCTTCCATGGACGAGAGCCTGCTGAAGGACCTTTAAACGCCGTGAAGGTCGTTCGCACCATTGCCGATATGAAAAAGCTGCGCCGGGAGTGCGTGGGCAGCGTGGGGCTGGTGCCCACCATGGGCTATTTGCACGATGGGCACCTGGAGCTGGCCAGGCGGGCTAAATCTGAGAATCCGGTCGCCGTGGCCACCATCTTCGTAAATCCCACGCAGTTCGGTCCCGCCGAAGACTTCAAGTCGTACCCGCGCGACCTGGACCGCGACCTGGCGCTGCTGGAGAAAGTCAGGACCGATATCGTTTTCGTCCCGGCGGACGGTGAGATGTACCCCGGCGGCTATGACACCTGGGTAGAGGTCAGGGGTATAACCTCCAAGCTCGAGGGGAGATCGAGGCCCACCCACTTCCAGGGCGTAACGACTGTCTGCAACAAGCTGTTCAATATCATCCAGCCGGACAGGGCCTACTTCGGACAGAAGGACGCCCAGCAGGCTATTGTAATTCAGAGAATGGGGTCCGACCTCAACATGAACCTTGAAATAGTGGTATGTCCCACCGTGAGGGAGAAGGACGGCCTGGCCATGAGCAGCCGCAACACCTATCTGACCGCTGAGGAGCGACCCTCGGCGGTGGTGCTCTATAAGTCCCTCTGCCTGGCCAGGGACATGTATGAAAAAGGCGAGCTCGATGCCGCCGTGATCAAGAAGGCCATGAACGACCTTATCTCCGCCGTGCCCGCGGCAAAGATCGACTATATCAGCATCGCCGATACCGGCACGCTGGATGAAGTGGATATCATACGTGGAAGGACGCTGATATCATTGGCGGTCAGGCTGGGCAAACCCAGGCTGATCGACAACATTATTCTCGAATAAATACCATTAGCCCTATGACCGCAATAACCGCCGTGGCCGCGCCGAAATAAAAGGGCGCCGCCGGGCTGACCGCCTGCCACAGCCATCCCGCGATCAGACTGGCCGGCAGCAGCGTTATGCCCACCACGCCGTGGTAAGCGCCGAAGGCCGTGCCCCGTTTGTCCTCGGGCACCAGGTCTACCACCAGGGCCCTGGCCACCCCCTCGGCCAGTCCGTAATATACACCGTACATCGCCCACAGCACCCAGGCTGTCCATTCCGCATCGAAGAAAGCGAAACCCAGATAGACCAGCGCATAGATAATCCAGCCCAACGCGATAATCTTCTTCCTGCCCAGCTTGTCAGAGAGGATGCCCGCCGGCATTGAGACCAGCGCATACACAACGTTGAACAGTATCATCATGAGGACGATATAGAGTACGTTGTTGCCCAGGTTCTGCGCCCGCAAAATCAGGAAGGCGTCGCTGGAGTTGCCCAGCGTGAAAATGAAGAGGATGACCAGGAAAAGTTTGTACTTGCCTGTGAAGGGTGTCGTATCAGGCGGATCAGCGCCACCCACTCCCGCCGGCCCGGACTCAGATACGGCACAGGTCTGTTTGGGAGGTTCATGTATGAAGATAAAGAAGAACAGGGCGATAAAGGCGGGTATTACACCTAAAATGACCAGCCAGCGATAGGCGTCCGCCTGCAGAGCCAGTACGTCCCCCTGCACCAGTAATATGACCAGGGCGGCGATGATCAGTCCCAGTGCGGCGCCCGATGTATCCATGGCACGGTGGAAGCCGAAGGCCTTTCCCCTCTCGGACTCATCGCATGAATCGCCTACCAGGGCGTCCCTGGGAGCGGTGCGTATGCCCTTGCCGAAGCGGTCGGCGAACCTGATGCCCATCACCGGTCCCCACGTATTGGCAATCAGCATGAAAGGCTTGGCCAGCGTGGAGAGCGCATAGCCGATGAAAGACAGTTCCTTGCGGTTGCCTATCTTGTCGCTCAGCCACCCGCTGCCGATTTTAAGCAGGGACGCGGTGCTCTCCGCCACGCCCTCAATGAAGCCGATGATGACCGTGCCGGTCTGCAGAATATTGGCCAGGAAGAGCGGCAGCAGCGTGAAGATGAGCTCGCTGCTGACGTCCGTGAGGAAGCTGACGGCGCCCAGCCAGAAGATGTTTGGATTTACACCGCAGATGCGCCTGTCTTTATCTGGCATATTCGAGCATCCTGGCCAGCACCTGCTTGCCTAACTCGACATTATCGCGATCGGGGCAATGCCGTCCGTCCGGTATATAGAAATAATAACCCTGCGCAATCTTATAGTCTTTTTCCAGTCCCAACCCCTGCCAGGGGTCCATGCCTCCGCAGACGTAGACCAGCGGTACCTTGAGCTCGGCCAGCTTCGAGCGGGGCGACCAGGCCGGGCTGACCGCGGAAGCGGGGTCCGTGCCGAACAGCGCCCTGCTTTCCGCGAAGAAATCGGCCCTGCTGCGGTTGAAAACGCCGTCGCCATCGGCCGACACCTCGAAGATGCCGGTCTCCGCGCACTGCTGGTAGCGCCACACCCTCCATCCCCATTTGCCCGACGTGGCCTCTTCGCGTGTCAGAGTTTTCTTGCCGTTGGACTCCGCATACTGCATCCCGGTCTTTTTCGCGATAGTATCATCGATCATGTGCAGTATGCCCATAAAGGCGGGCGTGGGAAGGTTGGAGGCCGCCTGGAAGACCGGCAGGTAAGACCTGTATGCCTCGTACTGCGTCAGGCCGTGTATGCCGGCGATCAGCAGCTCCCTCTCTATCCAGTTGGAGTCGAACATCTCGACCGGTTGCAGGTTCTTGATGTGTTGAGTCAGGCGCGCATAGGTATCGGGCCCCATTGTGATGCGCACCTGTTTGTCGTAGGCATCCATGGTGAAGGGCCAGTCGATCACGCCGCTGGAGGAAAGCGTTACTTTGATATCGTCAGGATATCTGGAAGCGAAGTCGACGGAAAGCCCGCCGCCGTAGCTGTAGCCTGCCGCCATCCATGGTCCTGTGTAAGTCTTTTTGAGCTCGGCGATAACCTGGTGGTAGTCAGCCAGCGCCTGGCTCACGGTCACGTATGCGGGGACGGTCTGGTTATCGTCGGAGCTGACGCTCTGCCCGTAGCCGCGGTGTTCCGCCTGTATGAAGATGACATCGGACGGTACCCCGTAGGCGGTCCACGTTTTCACCATCTCCTGGCTGGTAATGTCGTGCTCGTTTCCCAGGATAAAGAAAACGGGTGAGCTGTTGGGAGCGTTGTGAGGGACCAGTATAAATACCTCTTCATCGAAATGCGCACCGTCTGGGCTGGCGTGGTCCAGCGGCTGGGACATCGTCATGCGCGTAAGCTCGTAATTCCTCTCCGCCGGGGCGCATGACAGAAAGGGAACGCCAAGCATCAACGCAACAAGGATGATCAGGACGATATTAAATACTGATTTTCTCATGACACCTGCCTTAAAATATTTGCCAATATTGTAGATTAAGCAGGGCTGTATGCCAATATATTGAATTATCTGCCGGAAAACTCACTGCACAATTCAGACGATTGTTATGCATATGCTAATTCGACGCAAACAATGTCTTCATACCATTGATAGCAAGCAGCTATTTTACGAGCACTAGCGCGTAAAAGTTTCTTTCATCTGCCCTGGTTTTCACTACGTTAATAGGCAGACCATTACCTCTTGCCGTAGCGTAGACATCAATGCCGCATGCTTCCATAGATGGCCTGGCCTTGTCAGGATGCTTGCACGTTTGGGAAGTATCGCACTCGGGACAGAGGGTGCAGGGCCCACTCTTAGTGGCCCACGCCTTGTAATATCCTGCCAGAAAGAGTGACCTTTCCAGGATTATAGCTGCCTTACTCAATTTTCCAACCGACTGCCACTCTCTCTTTATATGGCGGTGAAGAAGGATTGCGTATTTGTATGAGTCAAGCACCTTCCGCATGTCTTCAGGTGCTGGTGAAAATGGCGGACAGCAGAGGCAACCGGAATAGCCGCCGCAACCGAACCGACATTTCAATCTTACCCACGGAGCAGTGATGACCGTGGCAGTCTCTATAATGACCGCATCGTCTACTCCGCTTTTAAGTGCTATATCCAGGTATGGCCTCAATTTGGTGGCGATATTACCTGCGCCGCCTTGCTTTCCTTTCTCTCCTTCTCTGCTCATATCACTGACATCCCTCCACCCAAATCATGACAGGATTCTACCGGTTCCCTTAGAGACTAGCAAAACTGGCAAAAACAAATTTCAATAAACCTGATATTATTTACAGAATTAATTACTTTCATACATATCTACCTGAGCGGGAGGAATCAGTAATATGGAAACCTTAGATCCTATTTATGCGGAACTGTCATCCAGATTAGGACTGCCCAATTCACACTACCTGCCTCTCGTACTGGCTATTCTGGCCAATCTCGAACAGGCAAAAATTATTCGAGAACTTCCTTCGACTCCGCAGGAAATAGCCGCAAAGCTCAATATCGATGTAAAAACAGTTGAACGGCATATCAGAGAACTGTTTGAGAAGGGTGTGATTTTCTACACCAAAAAAGGCCCTCAGCTAGCCCGCAGCCTTATGCAGCTGCATGATGCCGCACTGTGCAATCCAAAATATGACGACATGCTGGGGAACGAGTTCTTTGACCTGTTCGCGGCCCTGATGAATCAGGAGATAGGCCCCGTCGCGATCACCGAGGTGCTGGCCGGAGCCGGCTCAGGGCAACCTATGATGAGGATTATACCCAGATGGAAATCAATTAAGGATATACCGGGAGTCCTGCCATGTGAGGACGTGAGGGAAATAATCAAAGCGCAGAATATGCTGGCACTTGTGCCCTGCTGCTGTAAACGCGAATACAGACAAAGGCAATGCGGGACACCTACGAATAGTTGTATCAGTATTGGAAAGACGGCCCAGTATAATATCGATCGTGGGGCCGGACAACAAATGACTGCCGAGGAGGCGTTAAAGGTAATTGATGAGTGCGATGATTACCCGCTGATTCATGTAGCTCCAAACCAGACCGTTTTGAACCAGGTATTCTGCAATTGCCACTCGTGTTGCTGCGGATTTCTGCACCCGGTATTGTCGCAGACCAAATATGAGGTATCTCAGGCTATTGCCAGAAGCCGTTTTGAAGTTACTGTGGACGCAAAAGAATGCATTCAATGCGGCATTTGCGTGGAAAGATGCCAGTTCAAAGCAAATTCGCTGGAACATAATAAGGAAACCGGCGAGGAATGCTCAACCACTGATCTCGATAAATGCCTGGGCTGCGGCGCCTGCGTCACGTCCTGCCCCTCGGGCGCCAGAAAAATGAAACTGGTCCGTCCGCCGGAACATATACCTGGAACCGTCGGCGGAATCTACTGATCGACTGGATTACCGGTATAAGGTATACAAAATGTTTGGCTTACAGTTTCCGAAGCTGTGCAATCAACGCTTTTATTTGTCTTACTGAGAAGATTTGTGCGTCAAAGCGATCTAAAAGATTGGCATTACAAATGAGCTGGGAGATGTATCTATCCGTAGCAAGAATGTCTACGTAGGGCAAGACTGAAGCCACGATCTCAAAATCCTTGAGTAGACTATTATCTGGCTTCTTATCTGGATAGAAAAATATGTCCGTGGCTTAAACATTTCTAGAACGAATTGCTTCCTTTGGGCTTCGATCTCATCGGCGAATACTCGCCTCTTTCCTCTGCAAACCTCCTTGTAGGTCCAGTATTCATTTGCAATGGAGACTTTAGAGAATGATGGGGTGCAGTATATAAGGTCAATAGTTCTGTAGCGTGTACTATTATTCTTGAGGGACCATGCAAGTCCCCACCACCCTTATCATCCAGTTTACTTTGCTTTTATCTCCGAACCAATAATTACGAGAGTATGGCCATATAGGTGAGATTATTGCCTTCGCATATTCACCCCTGGTTGTGATGTCGGAATGCTCATTTGGCACGCTATCATCTGCTCCTATATGTAATCCGAAGCGCGGACTATTAGTATAAGTATGTACATAGAATTTATCACTAACAATCAAATCCGGAATATCAAAATTTATCCATGCTGCATAGTCAGATGGGAATTTATCGTATCGGCAAGTCACTGTGTAAAGATTCTTTAAATCTTTGTCTAAAATCTGTAGATCGAAAAACCTTTTTTTCAGTTCATCTATGCTACCAGATCCACCATCAGTTACAAGCCCGGCTATTTTTATTGTTTTAATAGTAAATGGAATCGCCGGTGGACTGAAATCTACAATATGTCCTCCCGAAGTAGAAAGGCTGTCTCGCCCCTGGCCTTTATCATATTTCAACTCTATCTCTTTTACTGCAAGCTTGAACTTTACCGTAAAGTTCTCACTGAGTTCACCAATGGTAACCTGATAACTGCCGGCTTCATTTTTAACTAGTGAGAAGCCTACTGTTTCAGTTGCTCCAGGCGCAACCAGAATATCTTTCATCTCTACTTTGATTCCATTGACGGTTAATGCAGCCGTGTACTTCCCTTCGCTGCCACCACTGTTTCTCACCTTAGCTATGATACTGACTGTCGTTCCAGCGGTAGTCTCAGGAGGTGTGATGTCCAGAGACTCCACCACAAAATTGGAAGGGGCTTTGCAATCTAAAGCAACTGCAAATACTATCACCAACAACCCCACCGCTACGACTAAACCTGTCCTCACCCTCTCATGCCTCTCAATCGTCATTATACTCCCACTGGTTTGTCCTAGACAATAGTCCCAAAAGCATCTACTGATCTAGCCGACCCAAACAAATACGAACCTTCGTATTGTGCATCTACATCCCTGATTTAACCGGCTACGTTTTCAGAATTTCCTTTAATCGATCCACTGCCTCCGGCAAGACCTCCCCGGTGCTCTCCCAGAATCGCAGCTCACAGATGTTGTCGAGCGGCGTCTCTCCCCGGTTAATGATGACCAGCTTTGCACCGGCTTTGTGGGCTATATCAGGCATTTCTGCCGCTGGCTGCACGACCAGGCTTGAGCCGGCGACAATGAAACAATCGCTGAACCGGGAGTGATGGGCGGACTCATCATACGCCCTGCGGGGAATCGGATCACCGAAATTGACCACGCTCGAAACCAGTTTGCCTTTCTCGCAGATCGGGCAACGGGCATTCAGCAGGTCGGGAAATGAATCTATTTGATTTGAACATGAGGTACATCTCAGCCTGGTGATGTTGCCATGGAACTCGGCGATCAATTCGGGCTTGATGCCCGACCTCAAATGCAGATTATCGACGTTCTGCGTGATGAGAAACTTGAGTATGCCCATATTCTGGCATTCCACAACAGCCAGGTGGGACTGATTGGGCTCCACCTCTGTCCAGTCTCCACCGGTCGGCGGCGGAAGTCCCTTTGCTTTCCTTGTCCACAGACCGTCGGGACCTCTGAAGTCCGGCAATCCCGACTCGGTGCTGATTCCGGCTCCGGTGAAGACCACCAGGTGCTTCGCCTGTGCTATCCACTTAACCAGCGTGTCGATTCTTTCGTTTAAATCAGCCATTCTTCAATCGCCTTGCCAGCCTGAATTCTATTATATACGTTATGCTGAAAAGCAGTACCTGTCTGGTATAATAGTCCCAGCTTTAATTATTCGCGGGGAGGACGATATGACTGCGACCAAGCGCGCCATTGTAATAACACTGCTCTTCGTTATCCTTTTTCTTTTCGGCGGCTATACCACGCTGGACTGGTACCAGTTCCTGACGGGCACAGCCGACTTCGCCCGGCCTGAAATACCCTATGTACGCGCCACCAAGGTCGCAGTTTCATTCATCTGTGCCATCCTGGTTTTCCTCATCGGCAGGGACGGCTTCAACCGCGGCGACACCAAACGCCTGGTGCTGGCATACGCCGCCATCGCCGTGGGCGATATTTTCCTGGTCTTCGATATCAACATGATCGGCATGCTGGTGTTCGCCGTCGCGCACGTGTTCTTCATCATACGCAACGGATGGGGGCTCAAGGACTATTTCAAAAATAAATCAACCTCCAACCGGACCTGGGATATACTCTCGGCGCTGTTCATACTGGTGATAGCCGGGGTCGCGATGGGATGGTTCTTCCTCCCAGCACTGGGGCCAAGCCTGATGTTCTACCTGCTGGCGATCTACAGCCTGTTTCTGGGCGTCTCCCTGTGGGCGGCCTGGGCTGCAGTGAGGATAGGCTTCATGCCGAAGGCCAATGCCTGGCTTGTCGCCATCGGCCTGTCCTGCTTTTTCGTCAGCGACCTGCTGGTGGGCGTGCATTTCGCCACTGAGCCGGGCAGGTTCCAGACCTGCGCCATCTATATCACCTGGCTTTTCTACACGCCGGGACTGGTGCTGCCGGCCCTCAGCGGCTACAAATTAAAGCGGCTGCAGGAATGAAGAGGTTGTAATAACGTGTTTTATTACCTCCGTG
>Ga0208828_1000674_pt1 | contig 14773 bp, 15 predicted proteins | sample Kivu_160m_FD_185487 | JGI IMG/M metagenome (GOLD analysis project Ga0208828, IMG submission 185487) | Freshwater microbial communities from Lake Kivu, Western Province, Rwanda to study Microbial Dark Matter (Phase II) - Kivu_160m (SPAdes)... | ecosystem: Environmental > Aquatic > Freshwater >... | reverse complement strand
TGCCGGAACTGCCCGGAAACCCGGTAAGGACGCTGGTGAATATTGAAGAAGCGAGCAGGGGTTTTGCGGTTCTATTATAGCAGAATCCTGAAAGAGATTCCCTTTGGCCCGGGTTGCACTGATCAGGTTAGCCCGGTAACTATGGCTTATCAATCTTCCTGATAAGCTGCCCACGTTTCTTTGATACTGGTGGTGGTATTAGCGGGGCCCTGCCGTTTAGCGGCGGATTTGAATTGATAGCGTGATGCTGCCTGATAACAGGCGGCGGCTTCTCGATCTTAACCGGGTTATCTATATGCGCGGCCGGAGCATTTTTTAACGTGTGGTGAACAACGGTGTTTTGTGATTTGCCTTGCTTATCCGCACGCTGTGCAATGATGTAGCCCGGGCTATTTTCTATTGTGTGGTGCATTTTAATACCGGATGCTGGCTTTTTGCCCACCGGTGTAACTTTAGGCAGTTCCCTGATTGTATGATGTATTATCTCCCCATCGTATATTTTGGGATTTGCCTTGACCTCTCTAGGAGGTCTTATCAGGGAGTGGTGCACCTTGACTCCCGGGGGTAATTTCGGAGCGGTTACCTGGCCCGATTGCTGCGTGCTTGCCGTGCGGCTATAAAGTAATTCCTCGCGTTTTCTTAGTGTTACCCCGGATTTATTTGGCGTCTGCAATGGCAGCTGTCCGGGCAGTATGATCTTTGCTTCCCAGGTAATTTCCCTTCCGCGTATGTTGTCCACCCTGTATACATAATCAGGGTAGTTATGTAAGGCTTTGTGCGAGGTCCCTGCCTGGTGATTGTTGCCCCTCGGGCGCGCCATCAAGGCTATGCCAAGCGCTGTGGTGGTAGGCTCAGGAAGAAGAATCAGTATTATTGCTACTGTATCTATAACCGCATCTTTTGGAGTGTAGGCAATTTCCACTTAAGGTCCTTTTCATTTATTGCTGTTCTCAGACTCAATTAAATTCCTGTATTGCGGCGTCAGAATGACGTCTGCCTGCCCGCGTTCGCGAATTATATCAAATATCTCGCTGTGTTGGCCGATGATGGTAAGGATCTGTTTCTGATGCACGGTGATACCGCAGAGCTTTTTTAACTGGTACTGTATTTGAGGTACCGTCAGGTTACCTTTAACAAAAAGAATCTCAACTATTTTTTTCAATATCAAAATGGTTCGCATAACCACGGTCTCGAAAAAGAGTTCTTCACTGTGCTGGTAAACTGGCAGCTGAAAACTTGATTAAGATTATACTTCCCTGGAATTGTTGTTTACTAAAGGGTAAGCATCTAACAGGTTGCTCTCTATGTTATATCGGTTTAACGATAAAATTCAACTTTATGGTAGGTATATCCAAAATCAAGATTGCGCCACTAAATGGAGTAGAGAATTGCCTGGATCCCAGGTATTTCTATGCAGAACCGGCACATTGTTGGCACTAAATCTACATTCGGAAAATGTTGTGGCAGACATTTTGCCCTCATGTCAACATTTGCTGAAGCGCTGGAATAAGCTTTCTAGCCTCAAACAGGAGTTCGGGAACTGTCCCCAATGGCCCACCATCTCTGGTGAGATTATTACCTAACTTTAGCTTCGATTTTTCACTGTATGATTTTTATCACTATTTTTCAATCGTAAGAATGGTGATATTACCTGAAAAGCGTCCTCCTTCATATATATTGTGCTTGTTAATGAATAGTTACTCAGTAAAACAGGATCGAGATTTAAGTTTTAACAAAGAGCCGGATTATAATTGATCCTCGTTAGACCGCTCTCAAGCAATCCACTTCCGCTTGATGATAAGCAGGCTCAATACAAACAGAACAACGCAAAATGCACAAAGCATAAGGAAATCAAGTGTGAAGGACATTATATGTTCACCGTTAACTGCTCCATGCAGAATATCAACTCCGTACGTTACAGGCAATACATAAGAAAGGGGACGTAGAAATACCGGCAGCGATAGTATAGGAAAGAACAGTCCACACAGGAATATCATCGGGAAACGGAAGAAGTTAGAAAATGTTTGAGCTTCAAATACCTCGCTTACAGATACCGAGATAAAAAGCCCCAGGAAAGTAGATACTACGCTGACCAGGATAATGGCAGGCACAACTAATGACCATGCAACTCCGGACAGATCTGCCAGAAATGCGGCAATGGCTACAGGAACAAACGCATTGATGATACCGAAGAGGATAGCCCCGGAGGTCTTGGCCAGCATAAGGGATTCCAGAGAGATAGGTGCGAGAAGCAACCTTTCAAATGACCGGCTTCGACGCTCAAAGGTGATGGTCACCGCCAGCAGCGAAGTAGTGCCGAATAGTATGGCGATAGTCATTACGCCCGGCAGAAGTTCCAATAGACCTTCCAGCCCACTCCCCGACTTGATGAAAAACATCCCTGTCCAAGCCAGGGGAAAGATTATCCCCCAGCTGATGTTGGGCGGCTTGAGATAATAAGTCCGCATGTCCTTGATAAAAATGTTCCAGAAAGCTGTCCAGCTTTTCACTGGTTCCCCCCTCCCCCGGCCTTTTCCTTCTCCTTGCTCATCAATTCCGCCTGAACGCCGGTAACCTGTACGAAAACATCTTCCAACGAGGGCACATGCTTACGTGCCTCGGTGACCTTGATATTACGGTCTTCCAGGTAACGCACCAGCGGACCGATATCGACCGGTTCCATTGATTCGATATTTATCTGGTTGGATGCGGCCGTCTGCAATTTGTATTGCAGAAAAGCCGTCGCCATTCCGTTGATCAAGCCCTCCGCCGGATTCGAAATAGTGAGGGTGATCATATGTTTGCCCCGTACGGGCTGTAAGAGGTCTGTCGTGCGTTCAGTCCGAACGATTTTACCCTTTACAATAAAAGCAATCCTTTCGCATAGCCTCTCTGCTTCCTCGATATAGTGGGTAGTGAGGAAGATCGTTGTACCTTTATCGTGCAGGTCGGCGATTATCTGTCTTACCTGGCGGGCGCTGGCTACATCGATGCCGGTGGTCGGTTCATCGAGAAACAATATGGGCGGCTGATGGATTATACCTGCGGCGAAGGTCAGTTTGCGTTTCATCCCTTTCGAATAAACGGCAAATTTGCGGTTGGCGGCGTCGTCAAGGCCGAATGCTTTCAGAAGCTCTTGCGCCCGCTGCTCACGTTCCCTTTTAGGAATGCCGTAGAGCGCTGCGCAGAAGCTAAGGTTCTCTAATCCTGTCAGTTCGGGATAGAGATTGCTTTCATCAGGAACAATGCCTGTTAAGTGCTGCGCTGCTTTGGGATTATGGGTACAATCTATGCCGCTGATGATGATCCGGCCTTTGTCCGGTTTGGCCAGACCGGTAAGCATATTTATTGTGGTGGTTTTACCTGCTCCGTTAGGCCCGAGAAATCCGAATAGTTCTCCCTCGTTAACCTGAAAACTGATTTCGTTTACTGCAATGATTTCACGGAATCGCTTGGTGATATTTGCAGCTACAATTGCCGGTGAGCTATTCCGCCTCATTTTCAGCCTTTCTCTCAGCTTTTACCTTTATGATAGGGAGTGCACCGGATATCAGCTGTTGAGCCTGATCTAATGCTTTCTCATCGATAAAATAATGCATGCGATAACCTCGTCTTTCACCCTTGACCAGGCCAGCCGATTTTAATACCTTAAGATGCTGTGAAACGGCTGATTGCGTAATGCCCAGTTTATAGCCCAGTGCATTCACACAGAGTGCATGTGGCTCTTGTTGTTGAGCAAGCATCCCGAGCAGCTTGAGCCGTGTAGGGTCAGCCAATACACTAAAAAGATTTGCCCGCTTCTCAATGCTATTCATTTTAACCATTCAATACCTATATAAGTATTCACTAATAGACTTATTATAATGTTGTGGTAAACGAAAGTAAAATGCACAAAAACTTCATTTTGTAATCCTTAGACTGACTAAAAATAGTCGCTGTATGTCAGAAATAAGCTTTTTACTATCAAATAAGAGCTTGGGATCTGTCATAATGCCCCACCACTCCACCGCCGGGTAGTTTTCAGCCCACTATCACCGCAATAGCCATACCAAAGCCGACACACCACAGGTTGATAAAAGCGTTTAGTATCAGGTCGCTTTTAGAGATCTTATATATGCCGTTCTGAATATTGAAGCTGAAGTCCAGCCCACCCAGAACAGTATCAATCCGACGCCTGTCACCAGTTCAAGAATGGCAATCACTCTTACCGCTTCAGCCATTTAACACCTCTCTATATGGATTTTATTATTCTTTTCTTCCACGAGCTTTTTTAGACTCTACCTGTCTGTAATATCGCATGGAACGATCAGGTGATCTGATTTCAGGTCGGAAGCCAGAGATTTCAGTCCGTTAGAATTAATATCCTCCAGAACGATAACAGCCAGGATAACCCCGTCTGTCACGATTTCCACTATAAAATCTTTCCTGTATTCCTAGATATACTTTGTCCACACCCGTTCGGTAACTTTACTGCAATTATATCACTCGACTTCTCAGGCGTAATGCTATAATGAGCTATCACAAATAATCAATGCTTCAAATTTGTCGCCTCGTTTCGATTGTAGCAATGATTTATCAGAGCAGCTGTAAACTGGACAAAAAAAACATGGCTACTGTACAATTAGGCCGCTACGAACTTAGATTGACTGGTCAATCAATATATAATTAGTGTTGGGAGGTATCGTATGTCTGATTACAATGTGATCGTGATCGGCGCCGGCATAGGCGGACTAGCTGTCTCTTCTCTGATGGCCAAGCAGGGACGCAAGGTTCTCCTGCTCGAACAGAGCGATAGGGTGGGGGGATGCTGCTCCACCTTCGAACGGGAGGGGTACCACTTCGACCTCGGCGCCTCCCTTATCGAAGATATCCAGGTAATGGACTGGTGCTTCCAGCGGCTGGGTACCACCATCGCCCAGGAGGTCGAGCTGATACCTCCGCACCTCATCTTCTCCATTATCTTCAAGGACGGCTCCAGGATGCGCTATCCCAAGTCCATCGAGGAATCGGCGCAGGAGATCGCCAAGGTCGCCCCGGAGGACGTCAAGGGGTGGTATGACTTCTGCAAGTATATGAAGGCGTTTAACGACGCGGCTGTCGAAGGATTCTTCGTTAAACCGGCCAATACGCTGGGCGATGTCGTCCGCATGTTCCAACAGACTCCCACCATGCTGAAATACATGCCTCTCTTCAACGGCAACTACGAGGGAGTGCTGAAGAAGTTTTTCAAGAGCGACAAAATACGTGAATCGCTGTCATATCAGTGCTTTTACGCAGGCCTGCCGCCGGAGCTCCTGCCCGGCCTGTACGCGGTGATACCCTATTCGGAACATGAGGGAATTTACTACAGCAAGGGTGGCATGGTCGCCATACCGGCGGCATTCAGGCGCGTGGGCGAAAAGCTGGGCATGACGACCAGGCTGAATACGCTGGTCAAGAAGGTCATGGTCAAGGACCGTCGCGCTATGGGGGTCGTTCTGGCCGACGGCAGCGAGATTACGGCCGACCTGGTGATATCGGATATAAACGCCAAAAAGCTGTACCTGGATCTGATCGGGGAAGAACACCTGCCCTCCATAGTCCGCACAGGCGTAAAAAGCTACGAGTACGCGATGTCGACACCGACTGTCTACCTGGGTGTGGATTACGACCCGCCGCTGGAATCGCACCACACGCTGGCTACCATCCCCATGGAGGAGATGAACAAGTACTGGTGGGATGAGTACGAGCAGGGACGTTACCCGGCCCAGCAGTTCGGCATCATAAGCTGCACCACACGCTCCGATCCAAACCTGGCGCCCAAGGGACACAACATCATTATCCTGACCATGGGGCCGGGGCCCTATAAGCTGGACGGCACCACCTGGGAGACGGAAAAGAAAGAACTTCTGCCAAAGATCATCAAATATTATTCCGATAGATATATACCTGACCTGGAAAAGCACATCAGCTTGGCGGAATTCTCAACTCCGGCCGATTTCGAGAAAAGGCTGCTCTCACCGGAGGGCGCCATCTATGCACTCAGGCAGGATGTGCCTCACTCGATCTGCTTCCGTCCCGCCGCCAGGTCCAAGTCCATCAAGGGGCTTTACCTGGTAGGCGCCTCGACACACCCGGGCGGCGGGGTACCGGTGGTCACGGCTTCGGCCATGAACGCGGCGGACCTGATAGAAAAATATGAGAAATAAAAAAGGTGAACGTTATGGATAAGAAGAAGAAACGCATCGGCTTTTTCGCGAATATACTGCGGCAGGTCCGCTATATGATCCCCCGCTACTTCGTTTAAGGTCTGCGCAGGCTGCGATCATCCCCTGACCAAGTCTATCACCGCAGCCAGGTGCTCCGGGCGGTCTGAGCCAATGAGGTATTTCTGACCGTCACCGGCGGTGATCTTGACACCTCGGTCACCCCGCAGGTAGTAGGCCTTCATCTCGCTGTTAAAACGTATCCCGTAACCACCGAATTCCCGCAGCGGAGAGAATGAATGCACCTCTACACCGGTAATATCCGCCGTTTTTAACTGCAGCAGCTTGATGCCCAGCAAGCCCATTCTGACCGTGACCATGTCCCGCGTGACCTGCGTGCGAAAACCGCCGTAGGTTCCGATCATGGCCACAGCAATCAAACCCAGTATAATCGACAGCCAGGGAAGCGATGCCCAGGTAAAGACAGCCGCCACAATCATGATCAGCGGCACGATCACCATCAGCGCTCCCACATACGGTGGATTCTGCGATTCCCAGTACGATACGGGTTGCCCCGCCTGTATTATCCGGGTTATCTCTTCTGCAACCTGGCTCACGTCCTCTATAGCCGACTTCTTCTCATAATGCCGGTACGGGCGAATAAGCTCCAATACTACGGCCAGGCCGGTTCCCAGACCGCATGCCGTGACCATTTCAACCCAGGGGAAAGGAAAAATCATTTGCGCGGAAGCGAGCATATTCACATAGGCAATCTGAACACCGCACATGCTCCCTATAGCAAACTCATCGAAAAGCGACATCCAGTTGAAGGTCTTCTTCTTTTCCTGGCGCGCCCAGAGCTCGTCAAGCCATAACGAGAGAATAAGAAATCCAACCGATAGACCCAACAGAAGGGATGAGCTGATCCAGGGCGAGCCATACGTATTAGGCTGACCGCTGAGATCAAAACGCACCGGAGCCGGGTCCGGCAGAGGAAGAGCTTTAACTGTGAAGAACGCCGCCACAACGATTAAGAGCAATGCGGGCAGATGCGTCCATAAGGGGTGCACCAGTTTGCCTTTCATTTTCGTACTTCCCCGGATTTATTTGTTGTTATAACGATTCCTCCTCACGCACGATCTCCCGCACGACTCCGAGAATAAACTCCCGCCCTCCTATTTTAATGACGCGCACCCGCACGGACACCGGCACTCTTGTGCCATCCTTATGCATATGTATGGTCTTAAATGCTCCTAGTTTGCGCACTACGGTCTTTTTTAAACGGATCTCGGCTTTCTCCCTCAGCTCCTGCGCATTAATGTCCAGGATATTCAGTTTGGTGATCTCATCCGGTGTATATCCCAGGCATTCGCACACAGCTTTATTGACATACCGAATATTGCCTTTCATATCCAGTAAAAATATCGAGTCCGTCACCTGGTCGAGCATCTCAGCCCGCAGCGTCAATTCATCCTGCGCCTTCTTCTCCTCTGTAATGTCACTGAAAAAAGACATAACGGCCGGCCGCCCCATATACATGACACGCGTGCTGAACGGCTTGATATACTTGATCTCGCGGGTTTTGCTGATAAACGGCCATGCCGTTGCATCGTATGTCTCATCACCTGCCTGTACCAGGGCAAAACGTGCTGAGAGCTGCTGGCGATACTTGGGGTGGGCCAGTTCGATAATGGACTTATTTACTACCTCATCGTATTCGTATCCCAGCATATCGCAGCCCGCCTTATTGGCCCACACTATTATTTCATCCTGCATGAGCACGACGCCTTCCTTAATTTTCTCTACATAGCTGTAGATGATGAACTGCATTTCATGAAGGGTCGTGTCCAGAGTTTTTAACTGGGTGATCGTTTCCTCAAGCAGCCTGATGCGCTTGCCAAGGTCTTCGATCTGCCATGTCAGCGGCCCAGCCAGGTGGTCCTGCGGCTGCATCGTCATCATCCTCCTCCTGCACAGTGATTAATCCCGGGCATATCTCCTCCGCCATGCCGCTACCCTCGCCATGGCCAGTCCTGCCTTCTCAATGGAATGAAACACGGGCAATCCCTCTTTTACGAAAGCGGCCTGTACCTTGAGCAACTCCTCCATTCCAACCATATCCGAGGCCCGCCCCAGCGCCATTATCACCGGTTTGTTGATCTCCTTATGCGATTTATGTAAAGCCTCTGAAGCCGGTTTCAGGAAAAAATCACTGGAGTAGATGCCCTCACCCCAGCGGGTTACCGGATGGAATCCCATATGATACATGATCATGTCGATGCGAGGAGAGCCTCCGATCACTTTTAACGTATTATAGATCACATCGGGATAGATGAGATTGGTGGCATCCAGAGGATTGGTGAAGATACCGCCGTCATTGGGCAGTAAACTCCTGAGTTGAGCCTGCACATCGGAAGACAGCTCAGACAGCTCAAGCCCCACTGCCTCCATGTGATCGCCGGCCTCGACGCTGGGCCCACCACCAACACCTACAACTGCAATACCTTTGCCCGACGGGTAAGGGCGAGCGAATCTCAGAGCCACCAGGACGTCGATCAGTTCCTGTACATCACCAACCAGGATGGCGTTGGCCTGGCGGCACAGCGTCTGAAATATTTTTACCGAGGATGTCATGCTGGCGGTGTGGCTCATGGCCGTCCTCAGGCCGGCTTCCGTGGTCCCTCCTTTATATACCACCACCGGTTTCTTAGCGCATGCACTCTCGAGCACGCTGCGAAAACGATTGCCCTCCCTCACACCCTCGATGTAGATAGCTATTATATTCGTCCCTGCATCGCTTGTGAAGTATTCCAGTAATTCACATTCTCCGATATCCAGCGCATTTCCATAGCTGATGACCTTGCTGAACCGCAGGCCGCGGGGTCCGGCGTGCATCGGCATATCCTGGGAATGCCCGCCGCTTTGCGACATAAAGGCTATATCCCCCGGCTGCATCGGCATGCGACTGGACGTGGTCAACCTGATCTCCGGCACGAAAAGTCCGGTGCAATTAGGTCCAATGATGCGGAATCCTCCGTCGCGTGCCTTCTGCAGCATATCCCTCTCGAGCTCGGCGCGGCTCCTCTCGCCGCTTTCACTGAAACCGGCTGTGAAAAAATGCACGGACATTACGCCCTTTCGAGCGCAATCGTCGAGCACATCCATGGATTTTTCGGCGGGGATACATACGATGACGTGGTCCACCGGCCCAGGTATAGCCGAGACGGAAGGATAGCAGGTAAGCCCAAAGGCCTCGTTGTGCCTGGGGTTCACCGGGTAAATGGCCGGAAAGCCGGCCTCTTTAAGCGAGCTGACAGCCCATGCCGCGAAAGACATGATATTATCGGGCGAAGCTCCGACTATAGCTACACTGCGCGGATGAAATATCTCATCCAGTGTGAATGAACTTGGTTTAGACATGGCATTTATCATATCAATATAATACCGCTTTATCAACGCACGCAGCCGTAGCCGTTATATCGCCTGCGAACACACATTTGACATGGCACTGCCGCCTATTTAAACTTGCAGAAGTTTTTAAATTTCGCCACATATTTCCTTACATATGATTACAGCTGTAACCGGAGCTTCCGGACATGTCGGCGTAAATCTTGTCCGTTCTCTGACCGCCCGAGGAAGGAATGTGCGTATCATAGCGCACAGCAGCACGCTGGGTCTGGAGGATCTGAGAGTTGAGCGCCGCAACGGCGATGTCAGTGATCTGGATTCCATGATCCGGGCATTTGAAGGCGTTTCGATTGTATACCATCTGGCTGCATATATATCGCTGTTGATGAGCGACCGCGTACGATGCAGTACGGTTAACATAGAAGGTACCCGCAACGTGATAGAAGCCTGCCGCCGCAACAATGTCAAACGGCTGGTACATTTCAGCTCCATCCACTCCCTCTGCAACGAGCCTCTGGATGTGCCCATCGATGAAACTCGGCCACTGGTTGAATCGCCGAAATCTGCTCCGTATGACCTCTCCAAGGCTTCGGGTGAAAGGCTGGTACGACAGGCCGCCGGCGCGGGCCTTGACGCGGTGATTATAAATCCTACCGCTGTTATCGGACCTTATGATTACAGGCCATCGCATTTCGGGCAGGCTCTGATCATGATGGCCGAAGGCAGAATCCCTGTTCTGCTCCAAGGTGGTTTCGACTGGGTGGACGCCAGAGATGTGGCCGAGGGCGCCATCAAGGCTGAGCAGACCGCACGCGCGAGCTCGAACTATCTGCTCTCCGGCACATGGCTATCGGTGAGAGAAATAGCAACTATTGTATCTCAGATAGCAGGCAGAAAGCCGCCTGCACTGGTATGCCCGGTACCGGTGGCCGGGGCCTGCGCCCCCCTTGTGACGGCAATATCCCGCTGGACAGGTGTCAGGCCGCTCTTTACCAGCGTTTCTTTAAAGGCTCTGGCCGGCAACCGCAATATTAACCACGCTAAAGCCACGCGTGAACTCGGATATGAACCGAGGCCTATCAAAGAAACCCTATCGGATACCATCAACTGGTTTATAGACAACGGCTTTATAAAGAGACGGGGGCATCGTTAGAATGACTTCGGACGCTACCTACAACATCCTGTTGATCACATGGCTGGTGCTTTGTCCCCTTATTTTTGTCAGTCTTTCCTTCATCGCCGCACCGTACGGCCGCCACATTAAGAGCGGATGGGGGCCTTCAATTGACAGCAAGCTCGCCTGGGTGATCATGGAGGCCTGGTCGCCGTTGATATTCATCGCATGTTTCATGCTGGGGAAAGCGCCGCTCTCGATCCCATCAGTGATCTTCCTGCTGATGTGGGAAGCGCATTACATACATCGTGCCTTTATATACCCTTTCAGCCTGAAGAATTCCCACGATAAAATGCCTCTTTCTATCGTATTTTCAGGCATTTTCTTCAATATGATGAACGCCTGGCTGAACGGATATTATATTTTCACGCTGTCCGGCGGTTATCCCGATCAATGGCTGATCGATCCGCGCTTCATCGCGGGCGCCGTGCTTTTCATCTCGGGTTTCGTTATCAACAGGCATGCCGATTATACGCTGGCCAGTCTGCGCAGGGTTGGAGAAACCGGTTATAAAATACCTTACGGCGGATTATATCGCTGGATATCGTGCCCCAATTACTTCGGCGAGATCCTGATCTGGACCGGATGGGCGCTGGCCACCTGGTCGCTGGCCGGGCTGAGCTTCGCACTGTGGACCATAGCCAATCTCGCGCCACGCGCCATGTCGCACCATGCATGGTATCACCAGCACTTCCCTGATTATCCCACTGATCGTAAATCACTCGTGCCCGGCATATGGTAGGCGATTGGTCCCGGACACCCGATATGGCACATCAGCCAATCACATCGATGAAAACACTGTTGGATGTCAGCACACAGGCGGGCTGCAAACGAAAAACATCCCTTTCACGGGCCAGCGACCGCCGCTTTACAAGCTCATTCAGCTTTGCTTCCAGCCCTTCAATAGCATTCCGCCCGTATTTGCCGGCCATTTCCTGCATGTCCAGGCCTTCCTGAATAAGCCGCAGACGCAGCATCGCCTCTTCGCCTGCTTTTCGTGCACCTTCCAGGCGCTCCTCCCCTTCCCGGTCAGACAACGGGTCAGCCAGATATCGCTCCAGCCCGGGTGCGTTCCTGAAGCGCTTTCCACCGACGTGCGAGGCAGCCGCCGGACCCAACCCGAGATACTCTCCCCCCCTCCAGTAATTGAGGTTGTGCAAACATTCGCTGCCCGGTGATGCAAAATTAGATATCTCATAATGCACAAAGCCGCGCGTCTGTAGAATACCGACGGCATATTCGAAAAGGCTTGCCTGCCCATCTTCGCCGGGCAAATCAGGAGGAGGATATCGATAAAAAGAGGTGCCCTCTTCAACAGAAAGGCAGTAAGCTGAAATATGGTTTACGCCCGCGCCTATCAGCATATTCAGTGTGTCTGCGAGGCTCTGTACTGTCTGGCCGGGCAATCCTATCATGATATCCGCCGATACATTGCGGAAACCGACCGAAAAGGCCGCATTGACAGTCTCCAGCGCCTGCCGCCTGTTATGGGCCCTGCCTGACTTTTTAAGCTCTTCTTCGTTCAACGACTGTATCCCGATGGAGACCCGGTCGACGCCGAGCCTGTACAGAGCCGCCAGCAAGTCAATCCCGGCTGACTCCGGATTAACCTCGATGGTCGCCTCCCGTAAATCAGCAAGATCGAATATCCGCCGAAGGCCGCATATCAATTTCTCCAGCCTTTCAGCTCCCAGTATACTGGGGGTGCCTCCCCCGATATAAAGCGTAGCGAAGTCCATGCCACTATATCTAATAGTCTCGACCAGCAGCGCATCGATATACGCGTCCATCAATTCAGGCTTTGCATAGACCGAATAGAAATCACAGTAAGAGCATTTGCTGATGCAGAAAGGTATATGAATATAGAGGCCTCTCATATCAGCAGCCTAATCCTCAATCTTCATGAGCGACAGGAATGCCTCCTGCGGGACCTCTACAAAGCCGACCATCTTCATCTTTTTCTTGCCTTCTTTCTGCTTTTCCAGCAGCTTCCTTTTTCTTGTTATGTCGCCGCCGTAGCACTTGGCCAGTACGTCCTTGCGCATGGGAAAGATGTCCTCCCTGGCTATAATCTGCGAGCCTATGGCCGCCTGCAGCGGGATCTTGAAGAGGTGTTTGGGAATGGTCTTGCTCAATTTATGAATGAGCGCCCTGCCTCTGGTGGCCGCATTCTCCCTGGGCGCAATATATGAAAGCGCGTCCACAGGACCATTATTGACCAGTATATCCACCTTGACCAGTTCCCCTGCCCGATACCCGTTCATTTCGTAGTCCATGCTGGCATATCCGCGGCTGACACTCTTGAGCCTGTCGTAAAAATCCGTGATCATCTCAGCCAGCGGCAAATCGTATATTAATATGGCGCGCTTGTCATCGGGATGCTCGATGCCCACCAGGACACCACGCTTGGCATCGGATAACTCCATGCATGGGCCCACATAATCCGACGGAACGATAATCCTGGTCCTGATTACAGGCTCTTCGATATGGTCTATCTGTCCCTCCGGGGGAAATTTGGAGGGATTATCAAGCATCAGCACATCGCCATTCAGGCAGATAACACGGTAAATGACCGACGGCATGGTAGCTATAATATCCTGTTCATATTCGCGCCTGAGTCTCTCAAGGGCTATCTCCATATGCAGCATACCCAGAAATCCTATTCGATATCCGTAACCCAGGGCAGCCGAATTTTCTTTCTCGAAAACGACTGACGAGTCATTGAGTTTGAACTTATCAAGCGCGGCTCCCAGCTTGGCATAATCGCTGGTGATAATGGGATATATCCCGCAATACACCATGGGCTGCGAAAGCCTGAATCCCGGTACCGCAGGGACGTCCGAATGGTCGGCAGATACGACGGTATCACCCACATGTATCTCGCCGGCGTTTCTGATAAGAGCCACCGCATACCCGACCTCTCCGGCCTGCAGTTGTTCAGATTGAGCCAGCCCCAGGCTGAAATAACCCACTTCCTCAATCTCAAATACCCGTCCGGATGACTTCAGCATGATTTTATCACCCGCTGCGATACGACCCGAGAAGACGCGCAGATGCGGAATGACCCCACGATAGGGATCGAAAAACGAATCGAAGATCAGGCACTTCAGGGGACCGGATGACTCTCCCTCGGGTGCGGGTATCCGTTCAACAACGGCCTCGAGCAGCTCAGCTACTCCGCGCCCATCCTTGGCCGAAACGTGCAGAATGTCCTCAATACCCAGGCCCAGCATGGTATAGAGTTGCAGGGCGCAATCATCAAGCATGGCATTGGGCAGATCGATCTTGTTAATCACGGGGATGATCTTCAATCCTGCTTCGAGGGCGAGGTTGGCATTGGCTATGGTCTGCGCTTCCACACCCTGTGTGGCATCCACCAGCAGAACAGCGCCCTCGCAAGCTTCCAGGCTGCGTGATACCTCATAGCTGAAATCGACATGGCCCGGCGTGTCTATGAGGTTTAATATGTATTCTTTTCCGTCCGCCGCTCTGTAGGGTATGCGGACCGACTTGGCCTTGATCGTGATACCCCTTTCTCTCTCAAGGTCCATGCTGTCCAGCATCTGATCCATGCTGGTCTTTCTGATTAGGCCCGTCAGCTCGAGTATGCGATCGGCCAGTGTGGACTTGCCATGATCGATATGAGCGATGATGCAAAAATTGCGAATATTATTCATAACAAAAATAATAAAAGCAGGATAACCGCTGCACAAAATAGCAGTTATCCTGCAATTGCTGCCGCTTATACTATTATACTATTCCCCGGATACATTCATCTTCAGAGCTGCCTTGAGCAATACGCGCTGTTCGGCAGCCGCGATATTATGTCGCGTGCGGTCTATGACGTCCGGATTTACCGATACGGATGTGATCCCCCATTCGACCAGTTTCTCTGCGTAGTCCGGGTAGTTGGAGGGCGCCTGCCCGCAAATGGAGCAGGTTATACCCATTTTCTGAGAGGTTTTAACTATCGATCTAATGGCTTCCATCACCGCCTTGTCCCTTT
>Ga0208828_1000671_pt1 | contig 14792 bp, 11 predicted proteins | sample Kivu_160m_FD_185487 | JGI IMG/M metagenome (GOLD analysis project Ga0208828, IMG submission 185487) | Freshwater microbial communities from Lake Kivu, Western Province, Rwanda to study Microbial Dark Matter (Phase II) - Kivu_160m (SPAdes)... | ecosystem: Environmental > Aquatic > Freshwater >... | reverse complement strand
AGCCTGGAGAATAGACTATAATGAGTTCAGGCCACACAGCTCTTTGTGTGATTTAAGCCCTGTTGAATATCTTAACAGAACCGAGAAAACTCTAATCTATGCTGGACTATAAACTGGGGTAGGGTCATATACATTATCTTTCGCAATTGTCTCGCTTTTAAATATTATCCGAAAGATGTAATATTTCTAGCGCTGTTTTAAGCAATGCCAGCTGTAATCGAATGACTTTTTTATAATAATTCCGGATATTCTAATTTGCCAATCTTCGTTGCTATAATTGCGATAACAAGGAACTAGGTGGCGAGGCTGAAAGCTAAACTAAAAGTTCTTCTTTCCGTCCAGTAAGCCCCATCACTGCTTGCAAAGGTTTGCAAATCGTAGCAAATTTTTGTACAAATTTGCCCACGCTACTTGCTACATCTTTTGGCGTTTTGTGTACCAACCACCTGTCCTCTGAGTCTACTATGCTTATGTGACTAGCTTAACAAGCGGCATAATTTTTTCGGGGCAGGTTAATGATCAAAACGTGGAATTCAGAGGCAAAGGTATGAGGTCAGCTACGATGGCTTTCGGGTGGTCATTATCAAGGTTTTGTATTCATCGACAATTATATCACTTGTTAAGTTACAGAAGCCTATATTGGACGAAAGCCCGTGTTGTTACAACATGACACCTGTGGGTGTATAATCAAGTGAAATCCATAACGGATAGTCACTTGTATGAAAATGAGCAGCTATATCTAAAAATTGGCGGTCCAGGCGAATCCCATATTCCCCTTAACTCAACAGGACTGAAAGCCGGTTTCCAGTTTAGGCAGAAGGGCCTGATGTGCAATAATAGCAATCAATTTCTTCGGTGATGGTTAGAGACTCAAATATCAAAAGGGGGAAACAATGAGCGACAAAAAGACTGCAGATCCCAGCGAAATCCGTCCCGAACTGGCAGAGGTTATCCAGCGCCATGAAACCACGCTGGACAAGGCGCGTCCCAAAATGGTGGAGCAGCGCCGGAACAGAGGGCATCGAACAATACGCGAGAATATCGCTGATCTCTTGGACCCGGATGACTCCATCGAATACGGAGCACTGATGCTTGCCGCGCAGCGACGCCGCATTCCAATGGATGAGTTAATCAAAACAACCCCTGCAGACGGACTTATCACTAAGATAGGATCTGTCAATGGCCATTTGTTTGATCGCTCCCGGGCTCGGTGTCTAGTGTTAGGATATGATTACTCTGTCCTGGCTGGCACTCAGGGCATGTTCAACCACAAGAAAAAAGACCGCATGCTCCAACTCGCCTACAAGCATAAACTGCCCACGGTGCTTTTCGCTGAAGGTGGAGGAGGGCGGCCAGGAGACGTAGATACCATGGAGTTTATCGTGGCAGGGCTTGATTGTATGGCATTCGCGCACTATGCCAGGCTCAGCGGCCTTGTCCCTGTGGTAGGGATTGTGACCGGTTACTGCTTTGCAGGGAATGCGGCACTTCTGGGCCAGAGCGACGTGATCATTGCCACCAAAGACTCCAACATTGGGATGGCTGGCCCGGCAATGATTGAGGGTGGTGGCTTGGGTATATTCAGACCGGAGGAGATCGGTCCCATGTCGGTACAGTCGCAAAACGGTGTTGTCGATATCCTTGCTGAGGATGATGCTGATGCGGTGCAGAAGGCTAAACAGTACCTCTCCTACTTTCAGGGGAGCATAGGAGAATGGGAGTGTGCGGACCAGCGCCTGTTACGTGAGATGGTCCCGGAAATGCGCCGCAAAGCATATGATGTCCGAAAAATCATAGATGCCCTGGCGGACACGGGTTCTGTCCTGGAGCTCCGCCCAAAGTTCGGGGTAGGCATTGTCACGGCACTTGTTAGAATCGAAGGGCATCCCTTCGGGCTGATGGCAAACAATGTATCTCACCTTGCAGGTGCCATAGACGCGGATGGCGCAGATAAGGTCTCCCGTTTCATTCAAATTTGCGATGCTTTCGACATTCCCATTGTTGTTCTTATCGATACCCCTGGATTCATGGTTGGCCCAGAGGCAGAAAAGACAGCCCAGGTGCGTCACTTCTGCCGTATATTCACTAACGCCGTCAACGCAACTACCCCAATTTTTAGCGTGGTGTTGCGCAGAGGATACGGTCTTGGCGCCCAAGCCATGGCAGGGGGAAGTTTTCATGCCTCCGACTTCATCGTATCATGGCCGACAGGCGAGTTTGGCGGCATGGGGCTGGAGGGTGCTGTTCGGCTCGGCTTCAGAAAAGAACTTGACGCCATCGAAGATCCCGAGAAACGCAAGGCGCGATTCGAAGAGTTGTTAGCCATGCATTATGAGCACGGAAAGGCGATCAATATGGCTGCTACCCTCGAGATCGATGATGTTATCGATCCGGCTGAGACCCGCCACTGGATTATGGTTGGCTTGCGTTCTATGCCCGGTCCTGAACGGCGCAGCGGTAAAAAACGGACGAACATCGACTGCTGGTAAAGTCGATTGTTGTCTCATCAGCTACGGTGAAGTGGTGGAATGCCCCCACAGCAGGGATTGATAAGAAGGAGCGCAACGTCACCGGCACCATAATTTGAAGAGCAGTTGCCTGGAATGTTTAAAGCGAAATTAGAAGCTGCCGCAGGGCTGCAACCAATTGCTTTTTCTCAAATACGAGTTCGGGAACAGTCCGGTGTCCCCCACCATAGTTTTAATTTCATTGCATCTGATTTTCTTCCTGTAAGCAGTCTGTGTTATTATTCGTATCAAAAGCTAAATAAAAAGATACAGTCAAAAGTTTGGAAAGGAGCGACAAGTGGCTTATGAGAATCTGATATATGAGAAAAAGGACGGTGTAGCCAGGATAACCATCAATCGTCCTGCCGTGATGAACGCGTTGACGCCGACGCTGTTGTCAGAAATGAAAGCGGCAGTGCTTGAGGCGGGCGAGGACAGTGAGGTGAAGGTAATAGTGCTCACCGGGGCGGGTCGTGCCTTTTCTGCGGGGGTGGACTTAATAGCTTTGGGTGACCGCAAACTGGATAGAGGGAAGGTGGGTCCAATACTGGATGACCCAGCCAGAGACCTCATAGCTACTATACAGGATGTGCCCAAGGTTGTTATAGCCATGGTTAATGGATTTTGTATAACCGGGGCGATGGAAATCGTGCTGGGCTGTGACCTCATAGTGGCTGCGGAGGAGGCTAAGTTCGGAGATACTCATGCCCGCTGGGGGCTGCGACCTACCTGGGGCATGAGCCAGCGCTTGCCACGCGCCGTCGGAATGTTGAAGGCTAAAGAGTTGTCGTTCACGGCTGATATGATTACGGGGAAGGAAGCGCAGCAATTGGGCTTGGTAAATATGGCAGTCCCCGGGGACAAATTGGAAGAGACTGTGCAGGAGCTGGTAAAGAAATTAACCGCCAATAGTATGGCATCTCTGGCTGCTTATAAGTATCTTTACAATCAAGGCGAGAAAGACACTTTGAAAAAGGGACTTGAGCTTGAAGCCAGGAGTGAGTTTGATATTAAGGATACGGAAGAGAGACTGGCAAAGTTCAGGAAGAAAGACTAGGTTTTAGCACTTAGCCTCAAAACACAATCTGGCAATCAATGCCCTGTTTCTTAAAGGCTGAGGCAAGCTCGTTACCGGTTCGGAAAAAGAAATCATCGCTCATAGCAGCCCCTAAATTATACTTCCGGTAAACCCAGTCGCTGTAATGGTAGTTCATTCTGTCGATTAGTACGTAATCCACCTTTCCCCTGAGCATGGCAGCTAGTTCTCCTGCACCGGGAAGCATGGGCGCAATCATGGCAAAGGTTTTGATGTCTGCCTGATGTAGCTCATACAGCGCTTTGATTCTTTCCTTGATTGGCGGCGCATTGGGTTCAAAAAGCTGCCTTATACCATCATCTGCCGTGCTGACCGTAAAGCCTACTTCGATGTCGCCTGCCTTTCTAAGCAATTCCATGTCGCGTAAAACGAGTGGGGATTTTGTCTGTATGGTGATGGGCCAATCGTGTGCAGTCAATATCTCAAGACACCTTCTGGTCAGTTGGTATTTTGTCTCTATCGGCTGATAGGCGTCGCAGACTCCGCTTATCCATACCCTGGCTGGTGGTTTTTTATTTATCTCTTTCTGCAGCAGTTCCGGCGCATTAACCTTGATATCAACAAATTCGCCCCAGGGTTCCAGATGACTGGTTACTCTTTTCATAAAGCGGGCATAACAGTAAGTACAACCATGCTGGCAACCGGTGTAGGGATTTATGGTGTAGTCGTAAATTTTTGATTTGGATAAGATGCTTCGGGCGTAAATCTCTCGCACAATCATTGTCCTGGAGCCCTTGATTATGAATATCACCTAGTCAATCAATGGGCGTATGTAGGTGGTATATTTAAGCTATACTTTGCGAAATTGAATACTGCACCTGTAGAGGTTGAACAGTGCCTTAATTGTGTCCCGAAGGGTGGGGAATACGGGGAAGCGCTCATCCTCGAAAGCCTTTTTCACAAGCAGATGATACCTTCTATCCTCATGGTCTTCCGAATAGGCATCGAGTGAGATGCAGGTCATAACGGTTTTGCCGATTTCATCCCGGGCATATCGGCAGCCATCAATCAGGAGTTTAACAAGCTCGTTGAGGTGCCCTTCAAAAGCTTCACCTAACACGTGTTTCAGATAATTAATTTCATCGAAGTGTAATATAATTGAGTGTATATTCTTATCGTGTGCTATAGTCTTGATGATGTTGGCAAGGTTTCCCGAGGTCCCGGATAAATTATAAAATATGGGCCAGGCGTCCAGGGGATTAGCAATGCTTGTTCCGGCTACAGGCACTATCTTTCTAAGCCCGGCTAGTGTTTCTTTTTGGAACTGGGGAACTTCCAATCCGGCTTTGACACATGTGTCGGTTTCGAGCACGCTGAAACCGCCAGAGTTGGTAATGATAGAGGTACCTTTTCCTGAAGGAAATGGTGAATAAGTGATTGCCAAAGCAGCGTTTAATAATTCGTCGAAGTCCTCTACTTGAATTACGCCGGCCTGTTTGAAAATTGAGCCCCAGATTTCCGGCGAACCAGCTAGTGAACCTGTATGAGAAGATGCTGCCCGACTGCCATGTTCGGTTACTCCACCCTTTAGGGCTAGAACTGGTTTTTTCTTTGCAGCCTCAGCAAGTGCCGATTTGAGTCGTTTGCCATTTTTTGTCCCCTCCATGTATAAAGCTATGACTTTGGTATCCGGGTCATCGGCAAGATATTCCAGAAAATCAGGGCAATCGAGGTCCATAGCGTTGCCGTAGCTGATTACCTTACTAAACTTCAGGTTTCTTATTTTTCCGATGTTCAGGAATTCCACGCCAAAGGTACCGCTTTGTGAAATGACTCCCACCGGACCTTCTTCGAGTGGTGCATCGAAAATGAAGCTTAATCCGGATTTGGAACAGTGGATTCCCATGCAGTTAGGACCGATTATTCTAATCTTGCCTCTGGCAACCTCCTTTACCTCGTTCTCCAGCCTTTTTCTTTCCTCCAATCCGGTCTCGCTGAAGCCGGCGGTATAAACGTGTACCGCCTTGACGTTTTTTTCTATGCACTCGGCTAATATCTTAGGAACATGTAATGCCGGTGCCGCGATTATTACATAATCAATATTCTCTTTGATGTCCAGGATACTGGCGTAGCATTTTTTACCGGATAGTTCGCTATATTTTGGGTTCACCAAATATAGCTTGTCCTTCATCTTTTTGTTCGTCAAAGATTGTGAATAGCCATCGTCTTGAGATGCGCCTATTACAGCAACCGACTTTGGGTTGAAGATATGTTCGAATTCGATGGCGTCTTGCTTTTTCATTAGTGCCTCCGATATATTCGTATCATAAATTAAAAAAGCGACTGGACTGCAGCGGGCGTAACCAGGCAAAAAGCGACATATTATTATAGTCCTGATTTTGAATTCATTCAATTTGAGAGCCAGATGCTAAGCTTGATTCAAAATGCGATTGTTAAGGGAGGTAAGGATCGAAGATTAAGAGTGGAAGGTAAGAATAACGTTGGAGTTAGGCCGCCTTGTCCCTTTTCTTTAACGACACAAACCGGGGCACTTTTCGCAAGTATTTTTCATATTCCGACCCGTGCCTCTGTAGTAGCCACGGCTCTTCAGCAAATGGAATTAATACCATAGGAATAATAAAAACTAATGCAGCCAGTATCGTAGCCACTGAACTCGTAACAATAGCCCACCCAATGAGTGCCACTATGAACCCCAAATATTGTGGATTCCGTGAAAAGTGGTACGGCCCTTGAAGGACAAGTGGTCCTTCACTGCCATATGTTGATGACAGGCCGAGGATACTTATAGACCAGAGTGCAAAGCCAATCCCGCCAACGGAAAGAGGTACTCCAAACACAATTCGTATCCATGAAGCCAAAGCTAAGCTCCCCCAATCGAGTATCCCCAAAATAACGATTGCAATAGTCGAAATATCAAAGAGAAACCACATTGAATAGTTTTTCCAGGATGAAAGTTCATTAGGTGGCCAGATTCTTCGAGCAGGAAATAAAATACTAAATACTACGGATATCGTCGCCAATATCTGTGCCGTTATTATCAGCCAGAAAAGGAAAGTAATCATCGCTAGGAGATTATATACGCGGCCTAACGAGTAAGATACAAAATGCTTGTTTGTCTTTAATTTGGAATATTAGCATATCATAATATATACGTTATTTACTACATTGTACTTGTTCTGTTCCGTGGCAATCAAAAGTGAGGGTCTAACCTTGACTCTCCATCGTAGCATTGATAAAATGCGATAGTTGAAGCTTATTAGCTTAGCGAGTGGAAACCATTTCGATATTACTTTGCCGGTGTCTATTAGCGCATGAACTATTTTGGCTCAGGATTGACCTCTCGCTTACGGTGGCGTGAGGTTTTTGTTTGGTTTGATACAGAAAACTGGAAACGGCTATGGAAGATAAAGAGGCGAGATTGGAAATGATGCGACATTCAGCCGCTCACGTGATGGCTGAAGCAGTCCAGTCCCTTTTCCCAGGGGCTAAATTTGGCATTGGCCCGGCTATTGAGGATGGTTTTTACTATGATTTTGAACTTCCCCGGGCTCTGGCTCCGGAAGATTTGACGACAATCGAAGCTAAGATGAGAGACATAATTATCGCCAATTCTCCTTTTGTCAGAGAGGAGATAGGCAAGGCGAAGGCAAAGAAATTGTTTTCCGAGCAGCCTTACAAGTTGGAACTCATTGATGACCTTCCTGGCAAAACGGTGACGATTTATCGCCAGGGCTCTTTTATCGATTTATGCCGTGGTCCTCACGTAAATTCAACAGGCGAGATTAAGGCGTTTAAACTTACCAGTATTGCCGGGGCTTATTGGCGAGGTGACGAAAAGCGCCCCATGTTGCAGAGGATTTATGGAGTTGCTTTTGATACCGAGGCTGAACTCGAAGATTATTTATCTCGATTGGCTGAGGCTGCCAAACGAGACCACAGGAAATTGGGCAAGGATCTCGACCTATTCAGCCTTCATGAGGAGGCTGGTCCGGGGTTGGTTCACTGGCATCCTAAAGGTGCTCTGGTGCGCCAGATTATCGAGGACTTCTGGAGGCAAGAACACAGAAAACGCGGCTATGACATTGTATTTACACCGCATATCTCAAAAGTAGGTCTTTGGCAAACTAGCGGACACTGGGATTTCTACCGAGAGAGCATGTACTCACCTATGGATATTGATGAGGTGGAGTATGTCATTAAACCGATGAACTGTATCGGACACATACTGATGTACAAGACACAATTGCGCAGCTACAGGCATCTGCCGCTTCGCTATGCTGAGTTAGGTACTGTGTATCGCTATGAGCGGTCGGGGGTATTGCATGGGCTGGCACGGGTGCGTGGCTTTACACAGGATGATGCTCATATTTTTTGTCGTCCTGACCAGCTTGAGACTGAAGTAACAGAGGTTGTGCAGCTGGCTCGCTTTATGATGAATACCTTTGGGTTTAATGAGTATGAACTTCTTCTGTCTACGAGACCTGAGAAATACGCCGGTACTATGCAGGTATGGGAAGAGGCTACGGAAGCGCTGAGGAAGGTTCTGGAGCACCTTGAGCTTAGTTACGCCATAGACCCAGGTGAGGGAGTTTTCTATGGACCTAAGATTGATGTAAAGCTTAAAGATGCTTTGGGACGGTTATGGCAGGGACCAACTATTCAGGTTGATTTTAATCTGCCACAGCGCTTCGATGTTAACTATATTGGTGAGGATGGTTTGGAGCATCAAGTGGTGATGGTACATCGGACCGTTTTGGGTAGCATGGAGCGTTTTATGGCTTGTCTTATCGAGCATTATGCTGGTGCGTTTCCAGTGTGGCTAGCTCCTGTTCAGGTGGCTATAATCCCCATAGCTGACCGTCATGTTAGCTATGCAAAAAGAGTGGCTGATGAACTCAGGGAATGTGGCATTCGTGTTCAGGTTGATGACCGCTCGGAGAGAATGAACTTGAAAATAAGAGAGGCACAACTGGAGAAAATACCTTATATGTTTATTGTCGGTGATAAAGAGATGGATGCCTCTCGGGTTTCTCTGCGCTTGAGAAGCGGAGAAGATTTGGGCTTGCTGTCTGTTTCCCAGTTTATGGATAGGGTAAAACCGATTATTGAGGCTAAGGCGCCGGACAAACTTTGATTTCCTCGTGTGAATATGATATATTTCTGCCCGATGGTTTACTTCGTGTAAGGAGGTGAGGGAAAACATAGTCAAGGAACTACGCGTTAATCGACAGATTAGAGCTAAGGAGGTTCGGCTTATAGGGGAGACAGGAGCGCAGTTGGGAGTATTACCCATTGAGAAGGCATTACAGATCGCTAATGAGCGAAGCCTTGACCTCGTTGAGGTAGCGTCAAGTTCAGTTCCTCCTGTATGTCGACTTCTTGACTATGGCAGATTTAGATACGAGCAAACCAAGAAGGAGCGTAAAGCGCGAAAGAGCCAGAAGGGCATCGTGCTCAAAGAGATTAGAATTAGACCCAGGATGAAGGAGCACGACCTTGAGACCAAGATTAAGATAGCCAGGAAGTTGTTAGAGGAAGGGGATAAAGTAAAGTTGTTTGTAGTTTTTCGGGGACGCGAGATTACACACCCGGAGCTAGGTTTGAAGCTATTAAAGAAAGCAGCGGATGATTTGAAAGATATAGCAGTATTTGATGGTGCACCATATTCGGCGGAGCGGTTTATGAGCCTGGTGCTTTCGCCGATTTTGACCAAACAGGTGAAGAAACCAGCTGTTGAGGAGAAAGTTTAGATGCCGAAACTTAAGACCCATAAAGGAGCCAAGAGTCGCCTGCATATCACAGGCAGCGGCAAAATTATGCGTGTTAAAGTTGGCAAGAGCCATCTTAGGCGCAAGAAACCTACCAGGGCAAAGCGCCTTTATGATGAAATGGTTCCGGTTCAACCATGTGATAAGCCTAGGCTTAAGCGACTGCTACCCTATGGTTTGAAATAGGTTAGGAGGAAGTGATTGCCACGAGTTAAAGGCGGGATAGTCACTCATCGAAGACATAAAAAGGTACTGAAGTTAACAAAAGGGCATAAGGCTACGAGGCATGCTCTATTTCGGCGTGCTCATGAGTCTATGCTGCATGCCCTGTCGTACGCCTATCAGCATCGCCGAGAGCGTAAGGGTGATATGAGGCGGTTGTGGATTGTTAGGATAAATGCTGCTGCTCGTGCCGGTGGGCTTTCATATAGTCAATTTATGGATGGGCTGAGAAAAGCCGATGTAGTAGTTAACCGCAAAACATTGGCGGAAATGGCAGTGAATGATCCATCCAGCTTCTCTAAGTTACTGACGTTAGCTTCAGACAAACTTAAGAGCTGAAGTCCCCTTCATATAGTGCGAATGATGCTAAATCAGGTCGAAGAGCTTGCCTCTAAAGCCTCTGATGAGCTAGGCAAAATCGCTGATGTCAACGACCTTGAAGCGTGGCGGATTAGATATTTAGGCAGGAAGGGCAGTTTAATACAGATTCTGCGCTCGTTGGCAGCTTTGCCGATAGAAGAGCGGCGTGCAATTGGGGCTCGAGCCAATGAGCTTAAGGATACTCTCGAAGCTGCCTTTGCTGAGAAGAAGGGCGATTTAGAGCAAGGTCTGGCTTTTTCCCAACGACGTGAAGCTTTAGATATTACCCTGCCCGGCCAAAAGATTCCTCTTGGTCGTCTTCATCCCACAACTCAAATGCTTGAGGAGATTTGCGATATTTTTAACAGCATGGGTTTTCAAGTTGTGGAGGGTCCGGAGGTAGAGTGGGATTATTATAATTTCGAGGCTCTTAATATGCCAGCAGACCATCCAGCGCGGGATATGTTTGCTACGTTGTGGGTGGACTTTGAGGGTAAAACTGATGACAGGCTTATGCTTTTGAGGACTCATACCTCTCCAGTCCAGATAAGAGTCATGGAGAAATCACGTCCACCGATAAGAATAATAGCGCCGGGGCGAGTTTACAGATATGAAGCCACAGATGCTACACATGAGTGGATGTTTTATCAAGTTGAGGGGCTGGCGGTTGATAGGAATATAACTCTGGCTGATTTAAAGGGTACTCTTTTTGAATTTGCCCGCCGCCTTTTTGGCGAGGAGAGGAAATGTCGTTTTCGTTGCGATTACTTCCCATTTGTAGAGCCAGGTGTTGAGGTGGCTATTGATTGCATGGCGTGCTGTGGTGCCGGGTGCCGACTGTGTGGCAATAGCGGCTGGATTGAAATTTTAGGCGCGGGCATGGTACATCCTGAGGTTCTCCGTCGCGTTGATATTGACCCTGAAGTTTATTCGGGTTTCGCCTTCGGTATGGGAGTAGAGCGTATTCCGATACTTCGCTATGGCATAGATGATATTCGTCTTTTTTATAGTAATGACCTCAGGTTTCTGAGGCAATTCTGAATCTGTTTTTTAATTCCCGGAGCTTAGTTTAGTAATGAAAGTCTCGATTCACTGGCTGAAGGAATATGTAGATATTTCCACACCGCTTGAGGAGCTGTGTGAAAGGTTGACTATGGCTGGGTTGGAAGTTGGGGAAGTGGAAGTCATCGGTGGGAACTGGAATGATATATGGGTTGGCAAAATAGTTGATGTTAATGCTCACCCTAATGCCGACCGTCTGAAGTTGGTGACCGTTGATTTAGGGAAACAACGTTCTACCGTAGTCTGTGGCGCACCGAATGTCACTGTTGGTGATAAGGTGGCTTTTGCATGCGTGGGAGCTCAGCTCATAGATGGTCATAGTGGTGAAATGGTGCAATTGAAGCCAGCCAAGATCCGCGGTGTTGTTTCTGAGGGGATGATTTGCTCTGAGAAGGAGTTGGGAATTTCTGACAGCCACGAGGGTATTATGATTCTGCAGCCGGAGACGATGATTGGTAGTCCTTTGTTTGATTGTCTTGGTGACACGATTCTTGACCTGGACATAACACCAAACCGACCTGACTGTCTATCGGTGATTGGCATTGCCAGGGAGATAGCAGCTCTTACCGGGAGCGAGCTGCATATACCTGCAGTTAGTTATAAGGAGGTGGGGAAACCGATAGATTCCCATGCTGCTGTAGAGATTGTAGAGCCTGTCCTGTGTCCGAGGTACTGTGCTAGCCTTCTGACTGGGATTAAAATAGCCTCGTCGCCCCAGTGGTTACAACGGCGTTTGTTGGCTTGTGGCATGCGACCTATTAACAATGTTGTTGACGTTACGAATTATGTGATGCTGGAATATGGGCAACCACTTCATGCCTTTGACTACAATGAAATATGCGGGAAACAGATTATCGTGCGTAGAGCAGGGAATGGTGAGATTATAACTACTTTGGATGGAGTCGAGCGTAAACTCAATCCGGATATACTTGTTATTGCCGACAAAGAGCGAGCTATTGCTATTGCCGGTATTATGGGAGGGGGGGATGCGGAAGTTACGGATAGTACCACCAATGTTCTGATAGAATCAGCAAATTTCAATCAGGCTGTTATTCATCGAGGGAGTCTTGGTCTTCGTTTAAGCAGCGAAGCCTCGCTACGATTTGAGAAGGGGCTTAGCCGAGATTTACCGCTGGTAGCTTTAGAGCGAGCTACTCAACTAATGGTGGAACTGGCGGGGGGCAAGGTAGCAGAGGGAATTATCGATGTTTATCCTGGCAAACGGCAGGCGGAGCCTGTAATTTTGCCTGTTACTGACGTTAAGCGGCTTCTCGGTGTGGAGGTGAAGGCTAATGGAATAGCCAAGACTTTGAAGCCATTGGGGTTTAGTTGTCGACAAACCAAGTCAACTTCACAAATTCAGGTGGATATTCCTTGGTGGCGAACAGATATCACCTGTGCTGCTGATTTAGTTGAAGAAGTGGCTCGTATTATCGGCTATGACAAAATCCCGACTACTATGCTGAGTTCACAATTGCCAAAGCATGAACCAGCGCCAATGTTGTCTCTCAGGCGGCAACTGCGTAGTTTACTTGTAAGCTGTGGGTTCCAGGAAGTACTTACTTATTCCTTGACCAGTTTGGAGATGCTAGATAGGCTTTCGCCACAGCTTCAACTGATAGGTCCGACTCCGATGAAGGTGGCTAATCCCATGTCCAGAGAGCAGGAATATCTTCGTACCAGTTTGCGAGCTGGTATCCTATCAGTGTTGGCTCGGAACGGTAGACATCAAGAGGAAGCCGTAAGGCTTTTTGAGATTGGTAAGGTTTTCTTACCTCGGGAGATGGATTTGCCTCAGGAGAAGGAGATGCTGTGTGCGGTACTTAGTGGTTCACGGCACGGGTTATTCTGGCGGGATAGGGTGGAGCCAATTGATTTTTTTGTTGCCAAAGGGGTGGTAGAGTCTATTCTGTCACAATTGGGAGTGACTGCGAGATTTGAGGGAGGCGAAGACGAGAGCTTATGCCCGAGGAGAAGTGCCAGTGTAATCATTGATGATGACAAGCTAGGCGTGGTTGGAGAACTGCATCGTAAGGTGTTAGAAGCTTTCGAGATTTCTGATACTGCCTATCTTATTGAAATCGACTTGGATATATTGGTATCTTTTGCAACTGCTCTCAAAAAATATCAACCGATACCCCGGTATCCAAGCACGAGTAGGGATATTGCGCTTTTGGTTGATGAGCAGATAACCTATCAACAGATTTGTGACGTAATCCAGAACTTTCCTCTTGTGAATTCAGTTGCTCTTTTTGATTTTTATATAGGAGAACAGGTGCCGGCAGGTAAGAAATCCCTCGCTTTTAGAATTGTCTATCAATCATCTAGGCATACCTTGACTGATAGTGAAGTTGACAATGTCCAGCAGCAAATTCTTGATAAATTGCAGCGTGATTTGAGAGCTACTTTGAGAAGGTGACTTGTTTGACTTAGAATTGTTCAAAAGTTTCTCTGTAAAGCGAAACTTTTGCTTAAATTTGCGCTATAATAGGATGTGAGTATTTGCAGGAAGGGGGAGAAAAAGAGTGAAAATCAAAATTTCTGCTTTGGCTCTTTGTCTCGTGTTGTTATTGACCCTTTGTTTTGTATCTCCTGTCAGGGCTGCTGGGATGGCTCCGTCAGTTGGTGTTGTTGGGACGACGGTCACTATATCCGCATTGACTAGCGGGTCTTATTCAATCAGGTGGGATGGGGTTGAGGTCAAGCAAGGCACGCTGTCGGGGGGAGGTAGTGTTACCTTCACTGTGCCTGATGCTGCTGGTGGTGACCATACTGTTGCGGTAGAAAACCCTATTGGCACTCAGGTTCTTTCTACCCCTTTCTCCGTTCTTCCTTCTATCAGCGTTGACCCAAATTCAGGTGTTATGGGCGATTCTATTACTGTCGCAGGCAAGGGCTTCGCTGCTAGTGAGAGCAGTGTTAAAGTCACCTATGATGGCACAGATGTAAAGACAGGCATTACCGCTGGTGATAAGGGTTCGTGGAGCACAACTTTTTCCCTGCCCGGCTCTGCCAAAGGTAGTCATACAGTTGATGCCTCAGGAAGCACTACTCAAGCAGGCAATGTTCCCGATGCCACAATAACGGTCAGTCCAAAAATCACCATTAGCCCGGTCTCTGGTGGAGTTGGCACTTCAGTTACCGTTACTGGTGCTGGCTTTGGCAAAGATGAAGGCAGTATTCGGGTTACCTATGATGGAAAGGATGCAAAGACTGGAATCACTGCTGATAGCAAAGGGTCATGGAATGTTACCCTTGCTGTCCCTGGCTCTGTTAAAGGTGTTCATACAATAGATGCTTCTGGTGCTTCCACCGAGGCTGGTAATGTTCCCGATGTCACATTTTTTGTATCCTCTGCTGTAAACGTTAAGCCAGAATCGGGGTATGTAGGTGATAGTATTACAGCCGAAGGCTGTGGTTTTGGCAGCAGCGAAAGTGGTATAACGGTCACGCTTGATGGTAATGTTGTCAAGGGTGATATCACAGCTAATAGTGAAGGTTGCTGGACCACTTCTTTGACTATACCTCCAATTACTGGAGGTAGCCATTTCATGGATGCTTATAGCGCCTCGACTACTGCTGGTGACATTGCCGATGTTAAGTTTAATATTTTATCGAAAATGGTCATAGAGCCTGTTGAGGGCTATGTAGATTGCAATATTGCTGTTAACGGCACTGGTTTTGGTGCAGACAAAGAATTGACTATCAAATATGATAATGTGAATGTGGCTACCAATCTGATTACTGATGCTAAAGGCAGCTTTCAAACGAATCTTAAAGCTCCCAAAAGTCCGAGTGGTAAGCATAATATAGTCG